>Ga0164318_10000167_pt1 | contig 41715 bp, 41 predicted proteins | sample GuaBasSedimGuay9_FD_113734 | JGI IMG/M metagenome (GOLD analysis project Ga0164318, IMG submission 113734) | Subseafloor sediment microbial communities from Guaymas Basin, Gulf of California, Mexico - Guay9, Core 4571-4, 0-3 cm | ecosystem: Environmental > Aquatic > Marine > Hydrothermal vents... | reverse complement strand
CGGCCTATTTGCCATATACGAAATGAACAGCACAGGAAAAGATAACCTATATTACATTCATTCCGACTACCTCGGTAATTACGAAACCATTACTGACGAGCAGGGACAGGTAGCCAATAAACTTAGCTTCGACCCTTTTGTACAGGCATCAGGCAACAGCCAAAACTACAACCCTTACACCTACGCTTTTAATAACCCACCACATTGCAAATGCGCACCAGTGAGAGGGTATTGAAAATTTTATCCTAAAAAAATAAAACGCAATGTATTAAACAAACGTAAAATTTAGTATTTTTGTACCATATTGGTACACTTTTAAATTTAAAGATATGTTGATAATTAGCAGTAGAGAATTTAGGCAAAATCAAAGGGTTTACTTTGAAAAAGTCGATAAAGGAGAACAAATAATCGTTCAGCGTGGAAAAGATAAAGCTTATGCTTTAACTCCGGTAAATGAAGATGATGTTTATTTTAATGCTGAAATGGTGGAAAGAATTAAAGAAAGCATTAAGCAGGTTGAAGAAGGTAAAGTAAAGAGAATATCAACTCCTGAAGGGATAAGCGATTTATTAGGATTATGAGTTACACATTAGAGTTTTCTGAAATTGCTTTGGCTGATATTAAGAAGCATAGGAAGTCAGGAGATAAAGTAGTTTTAAAGAAAATAGAAAAGTTGCTTAACGAGCTGATGGAGCACCCAACTAAGGGTACAGGACAGCCAAAACAATTAAAGCATAATCTTACCGGATTGTATTCACGAAGAATTAATCAAAAGCACAGATTAGTCTATTCAATAAATGAAGAAATAGTTTCTGTTCTTGTTTTAAGTGCCTGGGCGCATTATGGAGATAAATAGGATTCGCATACCAGCACCTCTACATGGTTCAATTATCAAACGGTTGTCGTATTTACATAATCATCCTATAGAACTTGGTATTGTTTTACGAGCAGAAGATTATGTATATAGTTCTGCTATTGATTACCCTCTCCCCCTCTCTCGTCCTCGTTTGCAACGAGGATACAAATCCTGCCCGCCCAACCTAAAGTGAAAAAGGAAACGGCTGCCTCTACGATCCTTTCCCCGGCCGCATGCTCAATCCCAATCCCTTTGTACAGGCACCGGGCAACAGCCAAAACTACAACCCTTACACCTACGCTTTTAATAACCCACTCAAATACACCTGAGCAATTGATTTTTATTGTATTTTAGATGGAAAAAAATGAAGATACTCGTTTCCATTTTTTTTCTGCTTTTCAATCATTGGCTGCTATTCGGACAATTCAATCCTGACGCGGGATTGGTTACTCCTTTTACAGCAAATGCAACCATTAACACCAGTTCAGGAAATAACAAAGCCTTTATCACCGACCGAAACACCAACACCTATTGGGAATCGGAAAACCCGTTACCGGTTAATTATATAAAACGCGACGACCTAAACCTGTTTAAATCAAAAAATTCGTTTGTCGCTTCTCAAAATATAAACTACGCGGTTGATGGCGATATCAATACAAAAGTTACCCTTCAACCCCAACCGCTCACCATCCGTTTTAAAAAGCCCGAATTCATCTATTTTTTATCCATAAAATACCAAACTGAAAAAACCATCACACTTTCCATTACGCTGGCTTCAGATTCAATCAAAACTATCACGCTCAAACCTGAAAAAAATTACCAACTTCAAAAAATTGCACTTGAAAAAAAGATTATTTCTATCACACTAACAAATTCCAGACCCTATAACCTTTTTGAAATCGCCGGCCTTTACAAACCACCTGTCGAATACGTTTTGCTCGATTTAAACAAGCCCAGACCCGTAGGACAAATTGCCATCAGAGCACTTAACGACAAACAGGTTTCAAAAATTGAGGTGTTAGGAGGTAACAACAAAAGTACCCTTCACAAACTCTTCACCTTCAACCCAACCGCCATTCCGCTAATACCTTATTTACTGAACTCTGAAAAAAATATCAGATACATCAAAATTGTTTTTCATCTTCCTATGGCTGACTACTACAAAGTAAAATTATGGGAGGTTGATGTTTATAACTATTACGGCCCTTTCGGTAAACCACCGGATGCGAAACCCGCCAGGCATACTTATGGTGAATCATTCGGCATTAATGCTTTCTGGGGATGGGGATACAATGTTTACGCCGATCAGATTCCAAAAGACAAGGGGCCGGGTGCCTTTCGCGAGCTCTGTTCTTTGGTTCGTAATTATCATCGTTTAGACTGGGATATTAAAACTCCCGGCCAATCGCCCGATTACGAGAACATGGAAGCCCGCGAAGGCACGCTGGCAACACCGTGGCTCGACTGGGACAGGGAGTACCGTCAGTGGAAAAAAGAGGGATTTAATATTGATGCTACTCTATTATTTAACAACAACTTGTTTCCTGATACTCTTTGGAGTGATCCCTACCGGGAGAGCTTCAATCTTGGAAAAAGCTTTGTCACCCATTTTGTGAAAAACAAAAATTTCATCAACCAAATTGAGGTTGGCAACGAACCATGGGGATACAACGCCGGTACCTATCAACAAATACTGTCCGGCTTTGCCGATGGCGCCCACGAAACTGCTAAAATTACCATTCTTCCCTGTGCCGTTCAGGCTTACGACCCTTTTCCCGATGCCAACCATTACATCAAACGGTATCTTAACAAAAATAACCTTCAAAAAATTGACGGGTTAAACACCCATTTTTACAACTATATTTTCGACAAAAACGGCATTCAAACAGCCATTAACCCCGAAGACCCCAGGGCAGAAATCTGGGCAGTCAACAACCTGATACGCTACCGCGATGTAAACCTGCCGGGCAAAGAAATTTTTGTTACCGAATTTGGTTACGACAGCGATGGCGGTGGCGAAACCTGTACCCATTCGGTCTGTATCCCCGAAAAACTTCAGGCTATTTACGGGGTCCGGTCGGCTCTTATCTTACAACGACTGGGTGTTCGTCAGTTTTATTGGTACTATTTTGCCAACGTAGCTTACAACTCTTATCTTCATAACCGGTCGGGACTCACCTCTTCGTCCAATGCTGGATTTAAGAAAAAGGAGTCGTTTTATGCCTTTAAAAAGTTATTCCAACAGCTAAATGAATATCGTTTCAAGAAAATAGTGTCGGAAAACCAAACACTATATGCTTATCTTTTTACCGACCGAATGAACAACAAAAAAATGATTGTCTGGATTCCAACCTATACCAACCACTTCCGGCACCAATGGGTTACCATTCCCGGAGGCTATTCTGTAAAAGAAATCACACCCGTGACAGACGACCCGCCAATTCAAATAAAAGGCAATAAAGTTTTCCTTTCAGGGAACCCGGTTATACTAAAAATAATAGAATAAATCTGTCTGCCACAAAGTCTCTTTTCTTACATTTGCAAGACATAAATTCTCATCCATGAAAAAATTCAATATTTCCGTATGGCTCGTGATAATTGCCTTATTCACCGGCCTTCAAACCTATTCGCAGGAAAGCAACAACGTTATCGGCAAACCCGACCTTAAACTCACTTCTGATGTGATGACCCCGGAAGTATTGTGGTCGTTTGGCAGAGCAGGCGATATTCAGCTTTCTCCCGATAAAAGCACCCTTCTGTTTGGAATCAGCTACTACAGCATCAAGCAAGACAAGGGAAACCGCGACCTGTATAGTATCAACCTGAAATCAGATGACATGCAGCGTTTGACCGAAACCCCTTTTGGCGAATACAGCGCGCAATGGCGGCCTGATGGTAATAAAATTGGTTTTTTGTCTGCGGAATCAGGTAGCATGCAACTGTGGGAAATGGATCCCGACGGAAGCAACAAAATACAAATTTCAAAAGTTGACGGTGGCATTACCGGCTTTAAGTACTCCCCCGATCAAACCAAAGTACTTTTCACCAAAGAAGTTAAAGTAAATCCGAACATACACGACAAATATCCCGACCTTGACAAAACCACGGGTCGCGTATTAACCGATATGATGTACCGCCACTGGGATGAGTGGGTTGATACTTACAGCCATATTTTCGTGGCTGATTATAATGGAAATCAACTTAGCCATCCAATCGATATCATGGAGGGTGAACCTTATGAATCGCCCATGAAACCTTTTGGAGGTATGGAACAAATTAGCTGGACACCCGACAGCAAAACCATAGCCTACACCTGTCGAAAACTTACCGGTGTCAAATATTCCGAATCAACCAATTCCGATATCTATTTTTATTCTCTTGCCGACAAAAAAACCCTGAACAAAACAAAGGGCATGATGGGCTACGATACCAATCCGGTTTTTTCGCCCGATGGCCGGTTCGTGGCCTTGGAAAGCATGGAGCGCGATGGTTACGAATCGGATAAAAACAGGTTGTTTGTAATGGATTTGAGAACCGGCGAAAAAACAGATTACTCCGCTGACTTCGACCAAAACGCTCATGGCCTCACCTGGACTGACGACAGTAAACATATCTATTTTACCAGCGAGTGGCATGGTAGCATCGAAATCTATCGGCTGAACCTGAAAAAATCGAAAATTGAAGAAATCACCAAAGGAGTCCATAATTACGGAACCATTATTCCAAACGGAAAAAACCTTATTGCCACCCGAACCAGCATGTCGAAACCTTTGGAAATTTATTCTGTTTCTGTTAAATCAGGAAAAGCAAAACCCGTGAGTCATGTTAACGAAAGCCTGTTAAACCAGCTTACCATGGGCAAAGTAGAGGCCAGGTGGGTTACCACAACCGACAATAAAAAGATGCTTACCTGGGTAATTTACCCTCCCCACTTCGACCCGAACAAAAAATACCCTGCACTACTTTATTGCCAGGGCGGACCCCAAAGCATGGTCAGTCAGTTTTGGTCGTATCGCTGGAACTTCCAAATGATGGCAGCCAACGGGTACATTATTGTAGCACCCAACCGCAGAGGGCTTCCCGGATTTGGCACCCAATGGAACGAACAAATTAGCGGTGATTATGGTGGTCAAAATATGAAGGACTATTTTTCGGCCATCGACTCGTTAAAAAAAGAACCATTTATTGATGAAAACAGATTGGGTGCAGTTGGCGCCTCGTATGGGGGATTCTCTATTTATTGGTTAGCGGGACATCACGAAGGCCGCTTTAAAGCCTTTATCGCTCACGACGGCATTTTTAACCTCGAACAACAATATGTTGAAACCGACGAGCTTTGGTTTGCCAACTGGGATTTAGGTGACCCTTTTTGGGAAAAAAATAATAAAACAGCGCAGCGCAGTTATGCAAATTCACCCCATAAGTTCGTTGATAAATGGGACACCCCCATTATGGTGATTCATAGTGCCAAAGATTTTAGGATTTTAGATTCACAAGGCTTTGCCGCTTTCGACGCTGCCATCATAAAAGGTGTCCCGGCTAAAATGCTTTGGTTTCCCAACGAAAACCACTGGATTTTACATCCCCAGAATGGTATTCTCTGGCAAAGAGAATTTTTTAACTGGCTTGATAAATGGCTTAAATAAACATGAATTATGAAAAATAAATTCTCCTTAGTTTTTATTATTTTATTTTCATCGTTTATCAATACCCTGCTTGCAAATAGTGCCGACACCATTCCTGCAAAAAACGACACGGTAAAAGCCCTCACCTTTACCGGACTTTTTTACACAGGCTTAAACCAAATAGGTTTTGTTAACTGGGCGGCAGGTGGCGAGAACTCGCTATCGGGTAAAATGGGTGCCGATTATTCTGTCAGTTATAAAAAAAATAAATTTAAATTTCACCATCAGGCCAGACTCGCTTACGGATTGGTTGGATACATGGACAAACGGGTTGAAAAAACCGATGACAAAATTGATTTACTGATGACCCTCGGCAGGGTGATTAACAAAAAATGGACCTTTACCGGCCTGGTAACTTTTAAAAGCCAGTTTGCTCCCGGTTATAAATACCCTGATGATTCAACGCTGATATCCGATTTTATGGCTCCCGGATATTTAACCCTTTCGATGGGAATAAACTACAGCCCTATCAAAGAGTTTCAAATTTTTGTCAGCCCGGTATCCGGCAAATTTATTTTCGTGGAAAACCAGGGGCTAGCTGACAAAGGCTCCTTTGGCGTTACCAAAGCGGTAACCGATTCAGCCGGTAACATTTTGGTACCCGGAAAAAATGCAAAGGGTGAGTTAGGCCTCAACCTGGTTACTTCCTGGAAATACAACATCATGAAAAACATCAACCTAAACACTACCTTAAACCTGCACAATAACTACATCGACCCAAACAAATACAACCGCTGGAATATTGATGTAGATTGGGATAACCGGTTTATATTTACCATTAATAAACTCTTCTCAACTGTTTTTTATTTCCATCTTAAATACGACGATGAATCGAAAACCACCAAATACGGAATCAATGATGAAGGAAAAAAAGTGGTTATTTCTAGTAAACCCATGGTTCAAATAAAAGAATCGCTGGGTTTGAGCATCACATTAAAAATTTAGTATCTTTATTCGTTCGTTTTTTATAAAAGCAATGAAACAATTAAAAACACAAACCACAACTTAAAATTTAAATTATGAAAATAACCATTGTAGGAACCGGATATGTTGGCCTTGTTACAGGAGCATGCTTTTCTGAAGTAGGAATTGACGTTACCTGTGTTGATATTGATGTAAAAAAAATAGAAAACCTCAACAAAGGAATTCTTCCTATCTGGGAACCAGGACTAGAAGATTTAGTAAAAAGAAACACGGAAAACGGCAGACTTCACTTTAGCACTAAGCTATCTGAGTCGCTTAACGGTGTCAACATTGTTTTTGGCGCTGTGGGCACCCCCCCCGATGAAGATGGAAGTGCCGACTTACAATATGTACTGGAAGTTGCCCGCGAAGTGGGTCGGCATGCCACCGATTACGTACTGATGGTAACTAAAAGTACTGTACCCGTAGGTACTGCCGAAAAAGTAAGAACAGCACTACAAGAAGAACTTGACAAACGCGGTACCGATATTCCTTTCGATGTGGCTTCCAACCCTGAATTTCTTAAAGAGGGTGCTGCCGTAAACGACTTTTTAAAACCCGACCGAATTGTTGTAGGAACTGATTCTGACAGAGCCAAAAAACTCATGGAAAAACTCTACAAACCGTTTACCATGAATGGCCACCCCGTAATTTTTATGGATATTGTTTCTTCGGAAATGACAAAATACGCTGCCAACTCCATGCTGGCTACCAAAATCAGTTTTATGAATGACATCGCCAACCTTTGTGAAATTGTGGGTGCCGATGTCAACGCCGTTAGAAAAGGTATTGGCTCCGATAGAAGGATAGGACAATATTTTATCTATCCCGGAACTGGTTATGGGGGTTCTTGTTTTCCAAAAGATGTAAAAGCACTCGTAAAAACAGCTGAGCATTTTGGTTACGATATGGCGGTTTTAAAAGCCGTAGAAGACGTTAACCAACGTCAGAAATCGGTTTTATATGCCAAAGCTAAAAAGTATTTCGGCGGAAGTTTAAAAGGAAAAACCTTCGGTATTTGGGGACTGGCTTTTAAACCTCAAACCGACGATATGCGAGAAGCTCCTTCATTGGTTATTATTGAGAAACTTCTTGCCGAAGGTGCTAAAGTAAAAGCCTACGACCCTGTTGCCATGGAAGAAACCAAGCGTGTTCTTGGTGATAAAATTGAATACGCCAACGATAAGTATGATGCCATCGTGGATGCTGATGCCCTTTTTGTGGTAACCGAATGGCCCGAGTTTAAAGTGCTAAACTTCCCGGTAGTAAAAAAACTTCTTAATAAGCATGTAATTTTCGATGGCCGTAATATTTACGACGTTGAAGAGCTAAAAAACAATGGGTTTAAATACTTTGGTATTGGTGTAGGCGATAAACTTTAAAAACATATAATTATGAAACGTATTTTGGTTACTGGTGGTGCCGGCTTTGTTGGATCCCACCTTTGCGAGCGACTTTTAAAAGATGGTAACGAGGTAATTTCACTCGACAACTACTTCACAGGAAATAAAAAAAATATTATTCACTTGATGGATAATCACTACTTTGAAGTAGTTCGTCACGATGTTACCCAACCCTTCTTTATCGAAGTCGATGAGATTTTTAATCTCGCCTGTCCTGCTTCTCCCATACATTACCAATACAACCCCATCAAAACGGTTAAAACATCGGTAATGGGAGCCATTAACATGCTGGGGCTGGCCAAACGAATCAACGCCAAAATACTACAAGCCTCTACCAGCGAAGTGTATGGCGACCCTAAAGTGCACCCGCAAACAGAAGACTACTGGGGTCATGTTAACCCCATCGGTATTCGGTCATGTTACGACGAAGGAAAACGGGTAGCCGAAACTTTGTTCATGAGTTATCATGAACAAAATAATGTAAAAATCAAACTTATCAGAATTTTCAACACCTATGGTCCGCGCATGCATCCCCACGATGGCAGGGTGGTTTCCAACTTTATTGTACAAGCCTTAAAAGGAGAAGACATCACCGTTTACGGTGAAGGAAACCAAACACGAAGCTTTCAATATGTTGACGATTTAATTAACGGAATGCTGGCTATGATGGCAACCTGTGATGATTTTTTAGGCCCTGTAAATGTAGGTAATCCGGGAGAATTCACCATTCTTGAACTGGCCAAAAAAGTGATTGACCTCACCGGCAGTAAATCAAAAATCATCTTCCAGCCCCTGCCAAAAGATGACCCCATGCAACGCAAGCCCGACATTACGCTGGCCAAAGAAAAACTCAACTGGGAACCTGTTGTAAAACTGGAAGAGGGTCTGACTAAAACCATTGCCTATTTTGATAATCTGCTAAAAGAAGGATGAAAAACATATTAATTACAGGAAGTAACGGACAACTGGGATCGGAAATAAAAGATCGTGCCGAACAATACCCGCAGCTTAACTTCTTTTTTACCGATATTGAAGAACTAGATTTAACCAACCGCAATGCTGTTGAGCATTTTTTTAAACTAAATAAAATTGATGCTTGTATTAACTGCGCGGCCTATACTGCTGTTGACAAAGCCGAGGACGAACGAGAGCTTTCCCTACTGGTAAATTCTGAAGCAGTTAAAATTCTGAGTCAGGTAAGCTCGGTACATGGTGCTTTTTTAATACACATCTCCACCGACTATGTTTTTGACGGAAGAAACTTCAAGCCTTATACCGAAACGGATCCACCCTCGCCTGATTCGTATTACGGCCTCACCAAGCTGAGGGGCGAAGAAGCTGTTTTTGCTTTTTGCAACAAGGCGGTTATTGTTCGAACTTCATGGCTCTATTCGACGTATGGGAACAATTTTGTTAAAACAATGATCCGGCTGGGTAAAGAAAAAGAGCAACTCGGCGTTGTGGTTGATCAAATTGGTACCCCAACTTATGCCGGAGACTTAGCCAGCGCTTTGTTGGAAATTATTGTCAAGCACGACAACTCCAACATCAACGAAATTTATCACTTTAGCAACGAAGGAGCCATCAGCTGGTACGATTTTGCCAAAACTATCATGCAGGAAGCCAACCTTAATTGCAAAGTAAACCCCATTGAATCAAAAGATTTTCTAGCTAAAGCAAACCGCCCTTTTTACAGCGTGCTTAACAAAGCCAAAATAAAAAGTGATTTCGCCATTGAAATTCCTTACTGGCTCGATAGCTTAAAAATTGTAATTAATAAACTTATTTAATAAAAGATTAAATTATTATGAGCACTACCGTTGACCCCCAAATATTACAAAAAGCCCGCGTTTGGCTTGATGGCAATTATGATGAAGAGACAAAAAAAGCCATCAAAGAGATGATGGATAACAATCCTGATGAGCTTATTGAATCGTTTTATCAGGATCTTGAATTTGGTACCGGTGGGTTACGCGGCATCATGGGTGTAGGATCCAACAGGATGAACAAGTATACGGTAGGAAGCGCCACCCAGGGTTTTGCCAATTATCTGAAAAGCAATTTTCCCGATAGAGATCAGATTTCGGTAGCCATCGCCCACGATTCAAGAAACAACAGCCGTTATTTTGCCGAGATTACTGCCGACGTGTTTTCGGCCAACGGCATTAAAGTGTTTTTGTTTGAAGATTTGCGACCTACACCCGAACTCTCCTTTGCCATCAGACAGTTGGGATGCCAGGGCGGCATTGTGATTACTGCTTCACACAACCCCAAAGAATACAACGGGTACAAAGCCTATTGGGACGATGGCGGCCAGCTTATCAGCCCTCACGATAAAAACGTGATTGCCGAGGTTAATAAAATCAGTAGTATCGACGATGTCAAATTTGAAGGAAATAACAATCTGATTGAGAAAATCGGTGAAGAAATTGACACCATCTATCTCGAAAAAATTAAAAGCCTCTCCCTGTCGCCCGAAGTTATCAAACGGCAAAAAGATTTAAAGATTATTTACACCCCGCTTCATGGTACCGGCATCACACTGGTTCCTAAATCGTTAAAAAACTTTGGATTTGAACAAGTACACATCGTACCGGAGCAAGCCGTTGCCGATGGGAACTTCCCCACGGTAAAATCGCCCAATCCTGAAGAATCGGCAGCACTGGAGATGGCCATCAAACAAGCAAAAGAAATTAATGCTGACTTGGTGATGGCTACTGACCCCGATGGGGATCGCGTAGGTATTGCCATTCGTAACGGTGATGATTTCCGGTTGATGAATGGAAACCAAACGGCAACACTCCTAATATATTACCTCCTTACCAAGTGGAAAGAAAATAACAAGCTAACAGGTAAAGAATTTATTGTTAAAACCATTGTTACCACTGAGTTGCTGGCCGACATGGCACGTAAAAACGAAGTTGAGTATTACGATGTTCTCACCGGTTTTAAATACATTGCCGACATTATCAAACATTTTGAAGGCCAAAAAACCTTTATTGGTGGTGGCGAAGAGAGCTACGGTTATCTCGTTGGCGATTTTGTAAGAGATAAAGATGCAGTAATTGCCTGCTCGATGATTGCAGAGGCTTTTGCCTGGGTTACCGACCAGGGTAAAGGCATGATGGATCTGTTAAAAGATATCTATCAGGAATTTGGTTTTTATAAAGAAAAACTGGTCTCGGTTGTCAGAAAAGGGAAATCAGGTGCCGAAGAAATTCAGCAGATGATGGCCGATTTCAGAGTCAACCCTCCCCAATCGCTGGCCGGTTCGGAAGTTGTTAATATTAAAGATTATCAAAGCTCGATTTCGAAGAATATTAAAACCGGCGAAGAAACCCCTATTGACCTGCCCAAATCGAACGTGTTACAGTTTTTTACTGAAGACGGAAGCAAAGTGAGTGTAAGGCCATCGGGAACCGAACCCAAAATCAAATTCTATTTTGGTGTAAAAAGTAAATTGAAAAACAAAAAAGATTTCGACAAAGTTGGTTTGGAGCTGGAAAATAAAATGGAAGCCATTGTTAAAGATTTGAAACTCTAAAGAAGTCTTCTATTGCAGTTCTCTTATTTTGCTTTAACCATTACTTTTTAGCTCGCGGTATAACTTTATTGATTTTAGCTCACGGTTTGCAACAATGAGCAATTTCAACTTCTACCTTCTACGATTTAGCTCACGGTTTGCAACCGTGAGCTATTTCAACGCCGACAATTTATAAACTGTCAATTATATACATCAGGTTACGGTTGCAAACCGTAACCTAAATCAATTTTTCGTAACCTAAATCAGTTTTTCGTAACCTAAATCAGTTTTTTAAAAGCAGCAAACTAAATCATTGTAAGCTGCAACCTAAACTCCTGGAAGCACAACCATCAAATTGTGATAAATATTATTTGGTTAATTGATAATGACTAATTTTGCCGGTGAAAAATATCAATGACCTGATTTAGGTTACGATTTATAACTTTAAGACTTTATCTCACGGTTTGCAACCGTGAGATAACATAACGTTAATAAAATTATCATGACAAACGTACCCGAAGATATCACCCTGACCAAACCCGTGTTGGAAACCGTTACCATTGCGCAGGAGTTTTGTAATTATCTTGAAACCTGCGAAGCCAACTCAACCAAAGGTATTATGGAGTTTATGCACAGGATACTTCCGCTGTTATATCTGAAAGGAACCTTCCTGCCAAAGGTGGAAGTTGAATACCCTGAAGCTAACGAGCGATTTGTTACACAGGAGCAGTGGGAAAATATTTTCACCATGCTACGCGATAAGTTTGGAAATGATGACGAATACTGGATTATCAATACTGACCTGCTCAACGAAAACGAACCGGCAAAAGCCAGCATGGCTGAGAACATTGCCGACATCTATCAGGATATGAAAGACTTTGTTCTTCTATTTAAAAAAAACACACACGCCAGCCGGCAAAACGCCACGGCCGAATGTAGCCTGTTATTCAAAACCCACTGGGGCTTCAGCATTGGCAACCTCATTCCAAAAATTCACTACTTCCTGTACGAAAACGTCGGCGACCCGCCACCTTTTGAACAAACGTTGGATTACTAGTAACCGGAGATGGAGTACTAAAAGTGCGACACATTCCAACAGGAATACTAAGAATTTGTTCTATCTTTGTAACAAGGTGTCCAAGAAAAAACCATATTATCTATTGTTTCTGCTGCTGATAACGCTTATCAACGTTGGCTGTTTAAAATCAAAAAAAACCGGGATTCCCAAACCCATCCGAAGAGTCATCAATCTGTCCGGCATCCATAAAGTGGCATTTTTAAACACGATGGTGTCTTATGAAGCGCCCGGCGATTCGCTAAAGCTAAAAGCGCTCTATTATCTTATCGCCAACATGGGCAGCCATTACGAAATTACCTACAAAATAACCGACTCCACCGGAAAAGTCTATTCCTTTCCCATTAATGACTATCCCAATTACCATACGCTGAAAAAACATCTTCGGCTGTTGAAAGAAAAAAGAGGTCATTTAAAGGTTGAGCACGACACCATCCTGCTGGATATAAAATCTGTCAGCTCGCAACTACTGACTTCCAATATTGACACGGCCATTGATAGTTGGGAAAATTCCATTTACAATCAAAACATCTATTCGTTCAACAACTTCTGCCAATATATCCTTCCCTATCGTGTAGCCAACGAAAAAGCCGAGCCCTTCCGTAAATTTTTAAGGACAAGATACGGAGTTAAAATATTCAGCATCCTACACCATTCTCATGTTAATCTTGTATCACTTATCAGCAGAATACATCAGTTGGTAGTAAACGATATTAGCTACGACAAACGTTACGAGTTACATTACAACTTCCCTACCCTTGACGAAATTACCACTGCCCACAGGGGAAACTTTCGCGACCTGGCCATTTACGAAGTAAAAGCATTCAGAAGTTTTGGCATAGCCTCTACCATGGACTACAGTCCCTATTTTGCTGACACTTCAGGGGGTTATTTTTGGCCCGTGGTACTGGTGTCGCCTCAGCAGTTCATTCCTGTTTTCTACCCCGGCATTTCTTCTGACAACCTCACGGCTCCGGGTAAACTAAGTAAGGTTTATAGGCGAAAATACACTGATGATTCCAGCTCATTATTCAGAATTAAGAAAATGAGTGAACACACGCCGGCTTTTCTTGGTCAGTTTAACTACGACGATGTAACCGACGAATATGTACCAACTGCCAACATCACGGTGGCGCTTACCGATACTGCCCGATACGCCTACCTTGCTGTTTTTAATAACGGGTCGTGGCAGCCTGTTCAATGGAGCCAATCAAAAAAACAACGACAGACTCACTTTTCAAAGATGGGTGTCAATATCCTTTATCTTCCGATGATTATCAGGAAAGAGAAAACCCTGCCGGCAGGATTACCATTTTTACTTCAAAAAGACGGAAAAGTGAAGGTGCTTACAGGGCAAACTACCATACCGAAAAAGAGCCTCACTTTAACCCGGTCAACGCCTCACCACTTACTTCAGCCGCACCAAATATACTTTCTGTATCAATGGGAAAACAACCAATGGAAAACTATTAGGAGGTTTGATTCCGGCTACAGAGGAACTGTTAGTGCAATGCTAAAACCTTTCACACTATACATTCTCTCTCAGAAAAAATCGGCTAAATGGTTTGATGACGAGAGGCCGTTTATAGTAAAAAGCAACCGTGTTATTTTTTACTAAAGACTATTTTTTTAATTCGGACGTAAGCGATATCCTGACATTATTCTTGTAAACCACAACAAAAGCATCAAAAACACCTTTACTGCGCACCACATTGCTATATCGCAGCGCGTCGTGATAATTTCTAAAATATCCGACAGAATAACGATAAACGCCATTCTGAAAATTTTCATGAATATCGTCGGTTAGGCCATATTTCTTTTTAAACAAATTGATATCGGGTAAGCGGGTACGCTTGGCCAGTATCTGTACCCGATACACAATTCCTTTGGTAGTATGTGCATCGGCAACGGCTTTTGTTACAGGTTTTGCTACTGCTTTTGGCTTTGCAGGAGGCTGAACGGGACCAGTATATTTTATTGATGAAAAATTTTCGGGCGTTTTTTGAGTATAATTATACGATGATTTCGGCTCCAGCGGTTTTGAAGGTTTTCTATCACACCCACAAGTCTTTACTTTTGCCTTAAACTTGTAGTTTATATAATACGAAACCCCTACTGTCGTTACAAAAGACTGGTCGTAAGCAAAACCGTCACTCCATATATCCTGATAGTCATTTAACACGGTGCGAAGGTTTCCTTCAACATTAATCGTCCAGTTGGGTGCAACCTTAATATTTACGCCAACACCTATAGGTACTATTAATCCTGAGCTCTTGTATTTGATACCCCCGTAAGACAGACCGCTTTTATAAACAAATCCCGTATCGTAATCATACAAAGTAGTATTCCAAAAGGCGAAACCTAACCCAAGGGTGGCGTATATCGAAAAAGTTCGATTTTCTTTAAAGCCCCAAAAAAGGGTATTCAAATCAACATAGCCGTTCGTATTGATATCGAAACTACCGCCGGTAAGCTCAAAGTTAACAGCCTCACCAATACCGTTGACGAGCTTTGTACTTTTAAGTCCGACATATTGAAGATTCATGCCAACGCCAAACGCAGGGGAGAGCATCTTCCTGCCCGATATTCCGGTAGAAAACCCTAACTCTCCACTAAATTTCTGAAAGTAACCTTTGTTGGAAGCATCACCATAGAACTGCGAATAGCCCATGTTAAAACTGGTTACCCAGTTATCCTGAAACAGATAAACATCATTATTCAGCTTCTGTGAGTAACCCTTAACCCAAAAAATCAACAAAATCAAAAGCAGGCTTAGTTTTACTATTTGGGTTCGACGATATTTATTTTTTTTCAATATCATTCTCCTCTTCTTGGCAAAACTTGGTAATATAATCGTGAGCGGGGCCAAAGCCCATTTCCAATGCTTTTTTCCAATCGCGGCAGGCACCATTCAAATCATCCATAAAATATCTTGCCACCCCGCGATTGTAATAATTTTTAGTCCAATCGGCGTAATCCAAAATAGTTTTAGGTTTTAATTCCAGCGCCTTATCGTAATCACCAATGGCATCGTTGTACAGATGCATCTTGCTTCGGGCATTGCCAAGATATGAATAGATAAGAAAATTTTGCACATCAGGATTGATGGAGAGTGATCTCACAAAAAGCTCGATGGCTGTTGGATAGTCACCCATTTGGTATTTTAAAACGCCCTGATTATAATAGCTCAGATACAAACTATCGACAGTATCAACTACTGGTTTAATCGGGATAAAGTACTCTTCGGCATCGCGGATAAAAGATTTAAACACATGAAGAGGCACTTCGTAAAATGACCTGTCAAAAAGCTTATCCCAGTTATCAGGAGCAGTAAAATAGCTAACAAGATAATCTTTTCTAAACGTTTTAATCAGTTTAAAACGCACCACCTCCTTATCACCGTTCTTAATTGGAAAGACGGCCAATGCCAGATTCCAGTCGTTTACACTCTCACCATACATTATTCGTTCCACATCACCAACAATCATATCTTCCTCACGTTTCGGGTCGAAGTTTTTAATGGTCCCCCTTGCAAATGCATTCAGGTTTATGGCATATTTTTTATTGAAAGGTATTTCTTTAGGAAGAAGCTGCGACAGCAACTCACTATTAAAAACATAGAAATCGAGCGATACAAAATCCTCCCAGTTTTCGTGTAATATAGGAAATTCATATACCCCATCATGATACTTTTTGACCAATACATTGTATTGCTTATCCTTTATCATAATCTTTCGTAGTTCCAACGAAATAAAGTTATCTTGCCCAAGCTTGCGATTTGGGTCGGTACTTTTATTTGTTTTATCATCAGTAAACGGAATTCGGTTTGTAGAGGAAACCCATTTGCCGTTGTTTTGCATGGCCCAACCGGTTGCTTTTGTAATGGATGATTGCACCGGACTGAGAATAGAGTAATTTACCAGCTGATCCTGATTGTCACAGTTTTCATTTTGTTGCGCCTTTAAAACAGGAGACAATAGCTCCACCAATAAAGCCAATAAAAACGTAACAACCTGAAAATGTTTTCTGTTCATAAGTAATCTTTAAATATCCACCGATAGATCACGATAAATGTAAACTAATAAATCAACCGGCACACTTAATAACGCAATAAAATTACAACTTTTTTTCACTTATAATAATTATTGCCCCTAAGTTGTTTAAAAATTAAGCATCAAATAAAATTTAACCGTCGAAAAAAGCAATGCAACCGATTAAGATTTCAACACCAGTTTGGCAGCAGCAATGGCATCATCAATTCCGTTGGCCTCTTTTCCGCCTGCTGTTGCGAGGTGTGGCTGTCCGCCACCACCACCACGGATGGCTTTGGCTGCTTCGCGAATGATATTCCCCGCATGATACCCGTTTTTTACCAGCTCGTCCGAAAGGGAAATCACCAAATTCACTTTATCCTTTTCCACCAACGCAAACACTATCATTATTTTATCAGCTTTACCGCGTAACTGATTGGCCAGCTTTTTAGCACTATTTACATCCAAATCAACCTTGACACCAACAAATAAAACATCACCAATTTTTTCAGCTTTATCGACAAGACTATCGGCAAGGCCGGCACTTTTTTCAGCCAGCAGCTTCCCTATCTCTTTGTGAAGTTTAGCGTTTTCTTCAATAAGGTTTGTAACAGCATTTAACACATTATTGGCATTTTTAAACTGTCCTTTTATGGCTTTCAGCAAATCTATTTGATTGTTCACAAACTTTTCGGCATTTTTGCCCGTTACTGCTTCAATACGGCGCACTCCGGCTGCAATACCACTTTCCGATATAATTTTAAACAACCCTATCTGACCGGTAGCCTTCACATGGGTTCCTCCACACAACTCAACAGAGTAGTCAGAACCAAAAGTTACCACCCGCACTTTATCACCATATTTTTCACCAAACAGCGCCATTGCTCCCATGGCTTTAGCCTCTTCAATGGCTACATCCTGCTTTATCTCTCCGGGAAGATTTTCCCTGATTTTGCTATTCACAATAGCTTCTACCTGCCTAATCTCCTCATCACTCATTTTAGAAAAATGAGAAAAGTCAAAGCGTAGCCGGTCAGGTGAAACCAAAGACCCCTTTTGCTCGACATGCGTTCCCAGCACTTTACGAAGCGCAGCATGCATCAGGTGTGTAGTGCTGTGATTGTTCGCCGTTAAGATTCTTTTTTCGGTATTTACTATTGCTTTATAAATCGAATGAACAGCCTTAGGTTCTTCGGTCACGAGATGGACAATCAGGTTGTTCTCCTTTTTCGTGTCAACCACATGGAGTGTTTCAGATTCCGAAATCAGCTCACCGGTATCACCAACCTGGCCACCCGATTCGGCATAAAACGGGGTTGTATCCAACACAATTTCAAATATGGTTTTCTTTTTGGTAACGACCTTCCTGTATTTTACAACCCTGGCTTGTGCTTCAAGTGTATCGTAACCCACAAAAGCAGTTTCAACATCGGTCAGTAACTCTATCCAGTCATCAGCATTTTTAACGGCTGCTTTGCGCGACCGCTCCTTCTGCTGCTGCAATCCCTTTTCAAAACCATCCATATCAACACTAACCCCCTTTTCCGATGCCATCAGGTTGGTTAAGTCAATGGGAAATCCGAAAGTGTCAAAAAGCTCGAAAGCGAAATCGCCATCAATTTCCTTCGTGTTTGGATGGTCGTTAAAATAAGTTTCAAACTTTCTTATTCCCTGTGCGAGCGTTCGTAAAAAGGCAGCCTCTTCTTCCTTAATAACTTGTTCGATTAAGGTTTGCTGCGAAACTAATTCAGTAAAAACTTCGCCCATCTGCTCTGACAGCAACGCAACCAGTTTATACATAAACGGTGCATCAAAACTTAGGAAGGTGTAACCATATCGTACCGCGCGCCTCAAAATACGACGAATAACATACCCTGCTCCTGTGTTGGAAGGCAGCTGTCCATCGGCGATAGCAAATGTAATGGCTCGTAAATGGTCGGCAATGACCCGCAAAGCAATGTCGCGCGATTCGTTCTTTCCATACGTAACCCCGGCCATCTCAGCTACCTTTTTAATGATGGGCGCAAAAATATCGGTATCGTAATTCGATTTAACACCCTGCATCACCATCGACAAGCGCTCAAAGCCCATGCCCGTATCAATATGTTTTGCCGACAATGCTTCAAGGCTACCGTCAGCCAGCCGGTTAAACTCGATAAACACCAGATTCCAGATTTCAATCACTTCCGGATGATCCATGTTAACAAGCGCTTTACCCGGCACTACCTTTTTTTCCTCCTCCGAACGTAAGTCAATATGAATTTCGGAGCAGGAGCCACATGGGCCTACCTCCCCCATTTCCCAGAAATTATCCTTCTTTGACCCGTATATAATTTTCTCTTCGGGAAGCATGGCTTTCCAAAAATTGTAGGCCTCCATATCAGCTTCCATACCATCAGCCTCATCGCCACCAAAAACGGTAACATACAGGTTGTCTTTATTAATACCATACACATCGGTAAGCAGCTCCCACGCCCACGCAATCGCTTCTTTTTTAAAATAGTCGCCAAACGACCAGTTCCCAAGCATCTCGAACATGGTATGGTGATAGGTGTCGCGACCAACCTCTTCCAGGTCGTTATGTTTTCCCGATACCCGCAAACATTTTTGAGTATCTGCGGCACGCAAAAACTTTGGCTTAGTATTTCCCAAAAAAATATCCTTAAACTGGTTCATTCCCGCATTGGTGAACATAAGGGTCGGGTCGTCCTTTATCACCATCGGAGCAGAAGGCACAATTTGATGCTGCTTATTTTTAAAAAAATCCAGAAAAACTTTTCGTACTTGAGATGAGTTCATTATAACTTATTAACTTTTGATTATTAACATCTTAAATATTTAAGCTGCAAATTTACTCGAAATTATTAATTTTGCATCCTTTATGATAAGAACTAAATACATATTCAACGAAACAACGCAAACGTATGAGCCGCTGAAACGCAGCACCCCACAACGTTTTTTCAGGGTGTTTCTGTTTTTAACGGGAGCCATCGCCATTGCCGTGCTTATTTTTGTGTTTTCGTTTACCTTTTTCGAGTCTCCTAAAGAGAAGATTATGGAACGGGAATTGGCTCAATACCAGTTACAGTTTAACATCATGGGCGACCGTTTAGAGAAGATGCAATCGATGCTCGACCAGCTTGCCACTAAAGATGACAACATATACCGGATAATTTTTGAAGCAGAACCTATTCCAAAATCGATACGGCAAGCCGGATTTGGCGGTGCTAATAGATATGCTAAACTGGAAGGCTACGAAAATTCGGAACTTTTAAAACAGACCGCTAAAAAGCTTGATAAAATTGCCAGCGAAATTTATGTCCAGTCCAAGTCGTTTGACGATGTTTATAAACTTGCCCGTAAAAAGGAAAAGATGCTAAAGAGCATACCCGGTATCCAACCGGTAAAAATTACCGACCTCAAAAGGATATCATCATACTTTGGTTACCGTATCGACCCTATATATAAGGTAAAGAAATTTCATTCAGGAGTTGATTTCTCTTCAACCCTCGGAGCACCTGTATTTGCAACAGGCGATGGTGTAGTGAAACGGATTCGCCATTCGAATCGGGGTTATGGTAACACCATTGAAGTTAATCATGGTTACGGATACCGCACCTTTTATGCTCATCTAAGCAAAATCCTGGTTAAAAAAGGACAGAAGGTAAAACGCGGCAGCACCATCGGGTTAATTGGTAACACCGGTAAATCAACAGCCCCTCATTTGCATTACGAAATTATCAAAAACAACAGAAAGATAAACCCTATCTACTATTTTTTCAACGACCTTAGCCCCGCACAGTTTGACAAGATGATTCAATTATCAAAAATTCCTAACCAATCGTTAGATTGAACCGTTATGCTAGAAAACAAGAAAGTGTATTATAAAATTGGTGAAGTAGCTGACATGTTTCAGGTTAGCACCTCTTTGATAAGATACTGGGAACAGGAGTTCAAAATGATAAAGCCAAGGAAAACGAAAAACGGCATACGACAGTATACATTGAAAGACATCGATAATTTCCAGCTTATCCATCACCTTATTAAAGAAAAGGGGATGACGATGCCAGGAGCTCACAAATACATCAAAAACAAAAAACAAGAAGATGATTTTGATAAACTTGAAGTTATCAACACGTTAAAGAGGACAAAAACATTTTTGCAAGACATCAAAGACCTTATCGAAAAAAAAGAAAGTGGAGAAAAATAGATACGCTGTTTTTATCTATTTTTATCACCTGTTTCAAATGAAAAAAAACTATGAAAAGATTATTGGTGATTGTTGGTATTATTTTTCTTTTGGTAACAAGCAGCTATGGCCAGAAAAACACCTCGCCGGCAGAAAGTCGTAAAAAGCAAATTTCCACGCAATTGGATTACCGGTTTAAAGGCGGCACTTACACTTTTGAAAAGATTTTTAACAATACCGTAACCTATCCCGATGTAGCCAGGAAAAATTGCATTCAGGGTATTATTATTGCCAGTTTCGATGTAACGTGCGATGGTAAGCTGGGATTTATCACCATCAAAAACCCGCTTCATTATGGTATTGATAATGAAGTGAAAAAGTTTTTTATCAACACCAACGGTCAATGGAACAAATGCCACGACTCAAAATATGAGCATTTTGAGATTCCTATTCAGTTTAAGCTAAAAGGAACCAAAAATAACACCAAAGAAGGTTTGTTTACTTTTGAAGGTAAAAATCCGGGGTACGTGTGCAATGGTGAAGTCTTTTATTTAGAAAAGGCTAAAAAGTACCTCGATAAAAAAAAGCCTAAAAAGGCCATCAATAATCTCGACATCCTGATACGGCTCGACCCTTACAATAATGAGTATTTCGAGATGAAAAAGCAAGCCATAGAAATGATGGGAAAGAAGAAAAAGAAAGATTAGTTTATGCTTGAAGCCCTTAACAACATTGATATTGGCATCTTATTATGGATAAACAACCATGCGTCGCCATTTCTTGACCAGATAATGTTGTTTGCCAGCGCCAAATTTACCTGGCTTCCCTTCTACTTATTTATCATTTTTCTTCTATCTAAAAAATACAAGTTCAAAACGTTACTCATTTTGTTATTCGTCGCCTTAACGGTTACGCTGACTGATCAAACTTCGGTTCATCTGTTTAAAAACGTTTTTCTACGCCTACGACCGTGTCATCAACCTGATATATTGGAAAAGTTACGCATGATAAAAGGATGCGGCGGACAATATGGATTTGTCTCGTCACATGCGGCCAACAGCTTTGGAGTTGTTGTTTTTATCAGCCTTCTAATGCAAAAAAAGTGGATTACCTATATGATGATTTTCTGGGGATTACTGGTTATTTACAGCCGGGTATATTTAGGTGTTCATTTTCCATTCGATGTTTTGGGAGGTAGTATTTTAGGCGCGATAATAGGCTTACTGACCGCCCGGCTGTTTTTTATAACTGATAAACGATGGGGGGGGCTGATTATAAACAAGGGGAGTAATACCGAGAAACGGGACGATGACCTTTAATCGTGAAACTCGATAAGCACAGCATCATTTTTTCGCAAACCCAATAACCCGGAAATATTTGATCGATTTAAAGCCAGCTCGAGTAAACCTGCCCCATTAAAAAGTGCCAACGGTTCAACCTCTCGCGTATCAGAGTAAAGTTTACTAATCCTGTTAAGCCGGTTTCTTTTAAAAGAAATTTCAAATTCACGACCCTGTGCTACTTTTTCAAACAGCAATTCCGAAATATTGGTTATGGCATTTTCAAAATGATCGACATGAACAACCACTCCCTTAATAAAATCTTTGGTGTACGACGGGTTAAACAACATCAACTCTTTTGAACCATCCAATTGCTTACCCAACTCCAAAATATCATTACCTTGGGCAAGATGGACAGCAGCAGCAGAAAATCGGTCGCGACCGGAAAAAGAAAATCTGACTTTTCCGGCAACGGCCTCAAAAGGGATGGTCAACTCCACAATAGCATCAGCCTTCTTTCCATCCAGAATTAACGAAAAAACGCCATTATCAGATCCAATAAAATAATGACCTTTATATTGTACAGCAACATGCGACTGAACCATTTGTGAAGTAGCAAAGTCTTCGGAATCGACGCCAATAATATGAACAGAACCCTCCGGAAACATTTCAAAAGAGTTTTTCAAAACATACGCTGCATGCGCTGTATCGAACGGGATAATATCATGTGTAATATCAACTACACGGGCGTTGGGCAACAAGGTGTAAAGTCTGCCTTTTACTGCCCCCACATAATAGTCGTTACTCCCCCAATCGGTTGTAAGTGTTATTATTCCCGGATAATCTGCTGATGTTAATTTCTTGTTCATAGCCAATGACCAAAATTACGAATTTTAAAGCATGGGTAGCCATATTTTTAATATTTTTGAGGGGAATAGTTTTTTTTAACAAATCCTTTGAAACAGAGCCTATGAGCGAAACCATCATTCAAGTTGACGCCGAAAATTTAGTGGGATTATATGGCCCTAATGATAAATACTTAAACCAGATTAAAGATTTTTTTCCAAAACTTAAGATTATTGTCCGTGGTGAACTAATCAAACTCATGGGAGAAAACAAAGAAATCAAAAAATTTGAGGAGCGCTTTGAACTTCTGCTGGTACATTTTGAGAAATTCGGAAAGGTAAATGAAGCAGTTGTTTCGCAATTAATGAACGAAAATAGTAGTCTGGCAACGCCTCCAGCCTCAGCTGACGATAGCGTGCTTGTTTACGGCCGGTACGGAAAGCTTATCAAAGCACAAACACCCAACCAAAAGGTAATGGTAAAAAGTATCGATAATAACGACATGCTTTTTGCTATCGGCCCTGCCGGAACGGGAAAAACCTACACCGCTGTTGCCCTCGCCGTAAGAGCACTTAAAAACAAAGAGGTAAAACGGATCATCCTTACACGCCCTGCCGTAGAAGCCGGGGAGAGTTTGGGATTTTTACCCGGCGACATGAAAGACAAGCTCGATCCCTACCTCCAACCTTTGTACGATGCTCTCCGCGATATGCTGCCCCATCAAAAACTCCTCTCCTACCTCGAAGATGAGACCATCGAGATTGCCCCCCTCGCTTACATGAGAGGCCGCACTTTAAGTAATGTTTTTGCCATTTTAGATGAAGCTCAAAATGCCTCCGAAAGTCAGATTAAGATGTTTTTAACCCGGATGGGGAAAGCCTCCAAATTTATCATCACGGGCGATGTTACCCAAATAGACCTGCCAAGGCACAAAACATCGGGGCTCTTAAAAGCAAAAGAAATTTTACAAAACATAAAAGGAATCGATTTTATTTACCTTAATCAAAAAGACATTATCCGCCATAAGCTGGTAACCCATATCGTGAATGCTTATGAAAAACATCAAAACAAATAACCATGACAGAAGCCATTACCCGCACCGATTTTATATTTCCAAAACAGAAAGATGTTTATCACGGCAAGGTTCGTGATGTTTATAACATTGATGACAAACTTTTAGTAATGATTGCCAGCGACCGCATTTCAGCTTTTGATGTGGTGCTGCCAAGAGGCATTCCTTACAAGGGACAGGTGCTAAACCAAATTGCCGCCAAATTTTTAGATGCTACTGCCGACATTGTCCCTAATTGGAAAATGGCCGTGCCCGACCCAATGGTTACCGTTGGCCATTACTGCAAACCCTTTCCGGTGGAGATGATTATCAGAGGTTACCTGACCGGCAGCTCGTGGCGCACCTACAAAAGTGGTACTCGTGAAATATGTGGCATACCCATCCCGGAAGGAATGAAAGAACATCAAAAATTCGCAGAGCCCATCGTAACGCCCACCACCAAAGCTGACGAAGGTCACGATGAAGACATCTCGAAAGAGGAAATTATCCGACAAGGTCTGGTTTCAGCGGAAGATTATGAACAACTGGAAAAAATTACAAGAAAACTCTTTCAACGAGGAACTGAGATAGCCGCCAAACAAGGGCTGATTTTGGTCGACACCAAGTACGAATTTGGAAAGGCAGGCGACAAAATCTACCTTATCGATGAAATTCATACCCCCGATTCCTCTCGCTATTTTTATGTCGATGGTTACGAAGATCGCTTTTCCAAAGGTATTCCTCAAAAACAGCTGTCCAAAGAGTTTGTTCGCGAGTGGCTGATGGAAAACGGGTTTCAAGGCAAAGAGGGAGAACAGGTTCCAACCATGACTGATGAATTTGTAAACCTTGTATCCGAACGCTACATAGAGCTATACGAACAGGTTACAGGTGAGTCATTTCAACGCACTCGCCCCGAGAATATCCTTCAACGTATAGAGCAGCACGTAAATAAATACTTACAAGAGAAGGTCTGAAACAGGTTCCTTTTCCTACGGTAAAAACAAACAGCTATCGCCGTAGCTCAAAAACCGGAACTGATTTTTCAGGGCAAAGTCATAAGCCTCTTTCCATTTATCGCCAATAAGAGCAGAAACCAGTAATAGCAATGTGCTTTTAGGTTGATGAAAATTGGTTATCAAACCGGTAGCCAGTCGAAATCTGTATCCAGGGGCAATCATCAGGCGGGTTTCACCCTTCAGCTCATCGACTTTGTTTTGTTCGAGAATTTCAATTAATAAGGTCAAAGCTTCACGGGAAGAAAAATTATAGGGAATATCAAGTTCGTACGGATCCCATTGATTTACAACAAACTTACTTGTTAGTCTAAGTTTAATTTTGAGTGCCATCCAAAACAGACTTTCAATGGTACGCATACTGGTGGTACCTACCGGAATAACCGGATTACCGATCTGCTTAAGCAAACTTTTAAGAACCGTTTTAGCAACAACCACCTTTTCTGTATGCATCTCGTGATCCTGAATGGTTTCAGATGATACCGGTTTAAAAGTTCCTGCTCCAACGTGAAGCGTTACCTTTTTCGATTGCACCCCTCGTTGCAAAAGCTGCTGCAAAATGGTATCGGTAAAATGCAACCCTGCCGTGGGCGCTGCCACCGAACCATCAAATCGTGCATACACCGTTTGGTAACGCTCTTTATCTGATGCTACCGGTTCACGATGCAAATACGGAGGCAGCGGAATCAATCCTGACGCCTCCAGAATTTCTGAAAAGAGGATACCTTCAGGCTTCCACGAAAATGAGATTAAAAAAGAGTCGGAAAGCTGCGTCTCCTTTTTTGCCGTTAGCTTAACCTCTACCCCATTAATCAGCAAAACAGATTCCAAATTTCCCGATTTCCATCGTTTGGCATTACCTACTAAACATTTCCAAACTACCGGAGGATTTTGCTGAAATGCCAGTTGAAAATCATTCACCGGCCTTATCGGTTCTAAACAAAATATCTCGATGGAGGCTCCGGTGGCTTTTTTAAAAAGTAATCGTGCCTGTATCACTTTTGTTTCGTTAAAAACCAATAGCGAGTCGGAAGGCAATAGTTGGGGTATTTGAGAAAAACTTTTTTCCGAGATAGCCCCCTCATTTAAATACAGCAGCTTCGACAAGTGGCGCTGTTCTAAAGGGAACTTGGCAATGCGGTCATCCGGAAGAGAGTAATTGTATTCTTCAATTTTTATTTGATAAGGAGTGCTCATTTTTCTTTATTCTTGACCTGCAAAAGTAAAAAAACCTGTACTCTAATCGAATACAGGTTTATAAATGTAATAAATAATGCAGCTACTAAGGCTTTGATAAGGTTAGGAGTGACCTCCGACTACAATACGCAAAATTTTTATATTCAATACCAGCCATCTCCAGGCCTGATAAATAATGCATCTCCTGAAAAACATGGTTAATTTGGTAGGCATAGGAGGATATGATTCCTCAGAATAAGCTACCGTTCTATTTGTATTTTTATTTTCTGCCATAATATAATTTTTTAAATTGTTCAACTTTAATACTATTCAGGTAACAACCACCACAAGGGATAACCTTTGGCTTTGTGCAAAAACATATAGTGCATAAACCATTTTAGCCAATGACCTGCCAATCCAGCTTCACCAACGGTATAAGATAAATCTCTACCGTACTCGGGATACTTATCCCAATCCTGCACGATGGGGTAAACCGTCATGGTTGCAGCAGCGCCGTTGAGTAATCCGTAACCGGCAGATACAATACAAGCGGCTCCCATGCGCGACATAGAGGCCTTATGTTTCATTTTAGGTTCTCCGGATTTAATCCAGTCGTAAATATTGTCGGCAATAATTTTGCCTGTTACTCCCGAGGGCATTCCCGTACGTGGGGGAGCCGGGAAAATGGCTGTTCCGTTGGGACTTTTCATGGGTTTTGAAATAGAATGCGGTGGTGCAAAGGCTATACCGGCAGCAAAAATATTTCCATAATCAGGATTTTGATAGGTGGATGGCCAATCGGCAGCGCTCCACTCCTCGAAAGGCTTGGGGGTATAGTCGGCATCCACCACCATAAAGCCGTTGGGTTTAAAAAGCTTGGAAGTGATGTCCTCACCATTTTTACCGGCAGCTGTTATTCCATTTCCGGTAAAAGCCGGAAGCAGCATGGCAAAATCGTAATCGATACTGCCTTCACTACCATCCAGCAGTTCGTAATAAATTTTCTTCTTGTCAACTTTTTTAACACCGGCACGCTTTATCCACGAAATGTCTCGTTGTTTTAAAAATGATTCGGCAAATGTTTTGGTACTGGTAATATAGCCACCTCTTTTAATATAAGCACCACCCATACCAAAATCACCCAACTCGTACTCATTGGTCAACCAAACAATATCAGCTAAATGGCTCAGTTTTCTACGTTTTAGTTCCCATGCAACATTCAGAATATACTCAAAAGCAGCCCCCTGACAGGTAGCTCCCGGATGGCCGGTACCGATAACAAACTTTTGTTTCTCGCCCTTTTTCATTCGCTCCATCGAGGCTTCAAATTTCTCCCAGGCTTCTACCGCATGATCGTAAGAGCAGACCGAAACAGTATGTTTTCCAGGTCCTATCCCCGGTGTTTTTTCAAATGCAAGCCGTGGTCCGGTAGCGTTAATTAAGAAGTCGTAATCTACCTTCTCGGTTTGTCCCTCTTTATCCTGTCCGGTGTATTCGATGGTTACAAACCCTTTTTCCGATTTATTATCCCCTTCTGGGTGTATCGAAACCGCCTTGGCCTGCTTGTAAACAATACCCGCCTTTTTGTATCGCTTGTCGAGCCTGAACCTGACTTCATCCACTTTCATTCTCCCCACACCCACCCATATATTTGAGGGTATCCAATGGTAATAAGAATTAGGAGTAACTACCACAACCTCATGCTTTTTGCCAAGCCTCTTTTTAAGGAGTACTGAAGCTGTGTGACCCGAAACACCGGCTCCCAGAACAACTACTTTTGCCATAATTTATATTTAGTTTAAATTAAAAATCGGTTCAAATGTACAAATATTATTCTACTTACACTAGGACTAACCAATGTGTTACAGTAATTTCGGTATTGAAAAAGAGTATTTTAGCCACGAAAAGCCATTAGGAATAAAGAAATAATTATATTTGAAAAAAAAATATAATGAGTTTAAAAAGCCATATTCCGAACACGATAACCCTGATGAATTTAACCATGGGAATTTCTTCCATCTATTTTTCATTTCAGGGGACACAAGAGAATTTAGCCATTGCCGGGTATCTTATTTTCGCAGCAGCGCTATTCGACTTTTTTGATGGCTTTACCGCCAGACTGATGAACGCAAAATCTGAAATCGGGTTGCAGCTTGACTCGTTGGCCGATATGGTGTCGTTTGGCGTAGCCCCGGGATTTATTATCTTTCAAATGATTATTTTAAGCCATGGCAAGCCGATGGACATAATTAGCGGCTTTAATTTGTTCACCCTGTGGGCAATCTTAATTCCCTGGGGTGCTGCCTTGCGATTGGCCAAATTAATATTGACGAAAGTCAGCAGATGGGGTTTAAGGGAATGCCAACACCGGCACTGGCATTTTTAGTAGCATCGTTGCCCATTATAAGAGTAACTTTGTATACTGACCAGAATATGATTTATATGATTTTTACAAACTCTTATTTTTTAGCTGCTACCGCCATTGCCGGGTTCTTTTTAATGACCAGCAATTTTCCCATGTTCGCGTTGAAATTTAAAGACTATAAATGGAAAGGAAATGAGTTTAGATATTCCTTTTTAGTTATTTCAGTAGTGCTTCTGATAATATTACAGGTAATTGCCATTCCGTTTATTATTGCCCTTTACCTCTTTCTTTCATTAATTATCTACCTCTCGAATATGCAATACGATTAGCATCAACTTTTCTTTTTCCGTAGTTCAAAGTTTTTACCGAGGTAAACCTTTCTCACATGTTCATCGGCTGCCAACTCTTCGGCAGTACCTGCTTTTAGAATGGATCCTTCAAACAAAAGATAGGCCCGGTCGGTAATGGTTAAGGTTTCGTGTACATTATGGTCGGTAATCAGGATACCGATATTCTTTTCTTTTAGTTTGGCCACAATCGATTGGATATCTTCCACGGCAATGGGATCGACACCCGCAAACGGCTCATCCAGCAGAATAAATTTGGGATCCACGGCCAGCGCACGGGCAATTTCCGTTCGGCGACGCTCGCCTCCTGAAAGTTGAATTCCTTTGCTCTTACGGATATGTCGCAAACCAAACTCATCCAACAACGATTCCAGTTTTTCTTTACGCTGCTGTTTCGTTAAATCGGTAAACTCCATAACGGCATTCAGATTATCTTCCACCGAAAGGTGCCTAAACACCGAAGCTTCTTGAGCCAAATATCCGATTCCCTGCTGTGCCCTTTTATACATGGGCATTTCGGTAATTTCTTTATCATCCATATAAACATGGCCGCCAAAAGGTTTTATCAACCCGACAATCATGTAAAAGGTGGTGGTTTTTCCGGCACCATTAGGACCCAGCAGCCCCACAATCTCACCCTGGCTTACCTCCACCGAAACTCCTTTTACAACCGTCCTCTGCCTGTATTTTTTTACCAGATTTTTAGTATATAGTTTCATTCCATACTTTATTAAATATTAAAAAATTCCCTCCTTTAATATATCATGTAAATGAATAACACCCACATATTTTCCCTTATCCATAATGGGTAATTGGGTAATATTGTTTTCGCGCATGATGGTTAAGGCATTAATGGCTAGCTCATTTTTATCAATGGTTTTAGGGTTTTTAGTCATGATGTCAGTAGCCGTAAGATGTTGAAAATCGGTATATTTCTCTAGCATTCTTCTCAAATCTCCATCCGTAATAACACCCACCAGTTTCTTATCTTCAATAACTGCGGTTGTCCCCAAACGTTTCGATGAAATCTCAATAATAATATTGGCCACCTTTTCATGGATATCCACTTTGGGTACCTCGTTATTAACGGCCAAATCTTCAGCTCTAAAAAACATCCTTTTCCCCAGCGCACCCCCGGGGTGGAATTTGGCAAAATCGGATGCAGTAAAGCCACGCAATTCCAATAGGCTGATGGCAAGCGCATCACCCATTACCAACTGTGCTGTTGTGCTCGATGTGGGTGCCAGATTATTAGGGCAGGCTTCCTTTTCAACGGTAACATCCAATATATAGTCAGCCTGCTTAGCCAAATAGGACTTCGTGTTACCCACCATGGCAACCAATATGTTTTTCCTGTGCTTAATTAACGGTACCAATACTTTTATTTCCGGCGTTTCACCGCTTTTTGAAATGGCTACCACAACATCACCCGGACGAACCAACCCGATATCGCCATGAATGGCATCGGCAGCATGCATAAAAACCGCCGGTGTCCCGGTAGAGTTTAAAGTAGCAACAATTTTGGTAGCTATGTTGGCGCTCTTGCCAATACCGGTAATAACAACCCTTCCTTGCGTGTTAAATATCAATTCAACAACAGAAACAAAATCATCATTAATTGAATCTATCAGATTTTTAATGGCTTTGTTTTCCTCGTTGATAGCAGCAATTGCTGTTTTTTTGATTTTATTTTCAATATTTTTCAATATTTTTTGATATTTATGGTTTCAAAAAAATAAAAACGCTTATATTTGTGAGAGCAGATTTTACATCAATCACTAATTAAACGAAATTTAATAATTATGATTGATTAATGCTACAAAGATAACTTTATCATTGATTCATGGAAACAAATAAGGATAAGTACGGATTGGCAAAGGTAATGAAAACCTTTTTTGGGTTTTCAAGTTTCAAAGGAACCCAAAAACCTATCATCGAAAATGTATTAGATGGAAACGACGTATTTGTTGTTATGCCAACAGGTGGAGGGAAGTCGCTTTGTTATCAGTTACCCGCGTTAATTAAACCGGGCACGGCAATCGTGGTTTCGCCATTAATTGCTTTAATGAAGAATCAGGTTGACATGATTCGTAACTTCGGTTCGCAGGACAGCATCGCCCATGTAATGAACTCCTCTCTCTCAAAGATGGAGATGACTCAGGTAAGACAAGATTTGCTTGATGGGAAAACCAAACTGCTGTATATGGCTCCCGAATCGTTAACAAAAGAAGAGAACATTGAATTTTTAAAACGAATTGAAATTTCATTTTATGCCATTGATGAAGCGCACTGTATTTCAGAATGGGGTCACGATTTTAGACCTGAATATCGTAAGTTAAGACCTATTATTAATGCCATTGGACGAAAAGTACCCATCATTGGGTTAACCGCTACCGCTACCCTTAAGGTTCAGGAAGATATTATTAAAACCCTGGAGATGAACGATGCAAAAGTTTTTAAATCGTCGTTCGACAGAGCTAACCTCTACTACGAAATTCGACCTAAAACAAAAGATGTTATTAAAGACATCATCAAATACATCAAAACTCAACCAGGTAAATCGGGCATTATTTATTGTCTGAGCCGTAAAAAAGTGGAGGAGATTGCCGAAACATTGGTAGTAAACGGTATCAAGGCACTTCCTTACCACGCGGGGCTTGAGTCTTCTATCAGACGAAGGAATCAGGACATGTTTTTAATGGAAGATGTGGATGTTATTGTTGCCACCATCGCCTTTGGAATGGGTATTGACAAACCGGATGTGCGTTTTGTAATCCACCACGATATACCTAAAAGCATTGAAGGATATTATCAGGAAACCGGACGTGCCGGGCGTGACGGTGGCGAGGGAAACTGTATCACTTTTTACAGCTACAACGACATTCTAAAGCTGGAAAAATTTATGAAAGATAAGCCGTTGGCAGAGCAGGAAATTGCCAAAGAGCTTTTGTTTGAAACCATTGCTTACGCGGAGTCATCGGTTTGCCGACACCGCCTGTTGTTACACTACTTTGGCGAGAGCTATCCAAAAGATAACTGCGGATCGTGTGACAACTGCCTGCATCCAAAAGAAAAATTTGAAGGCAAAGATGATATTAAGCTTGCCCTGGAAGCCATTGTCGGGCTAAAAGAACAGTACAAATCGAAAATGATTTCCGAGGTTCTTTCAGGAAAAGCCAGCGGCAATGTTAAGAGTATAAAGCTTGACAAAAGTCACTTTTTTAGTAAAGGAAGCCAGCATGACGAAAAATACTGGAATACCATCATCAGACAGTGTTTGATTAACCGTCTGGTTATTAAAGAAATTGAAAACTACGGCATTTTAAAAATCACCAAAAAAGGTCTTGATTATATTAAAAATCCGTATAGCATCATGCTCGCCAAAGATCATGATTTTGAAAAGACCAATGATGACGGTATCATTATCAATGAAGGGGGAAAGGCAGGAAGCGGATCGGATGACACCTTATTAATAATGCTTAAAGAGCTCAGAAAAGATATCTCTAAAAAAGAGGGACTTCCACCCTTTGTCATTTTTCAGGATCCCTCATTGGCCGATATGGCTATTCATTATCCTATAAATATGGAAGAGCTACGACAAATTGCGGGGGTGGGAACCGGAAAAGCCAGACGCTACGGAAAACCCTTCCTCGATTTGATTAATCAATACGTGGAGGAAAACGACATTATCAGACCCAACGACATGATTATTAAATCGGTGGTTAACAAATCGGGGTTAAAAGTTTACATTATTCAAAGCATCGACCGAATGCTCCCGCTTAACGACATCGCCCATGCCAAGAACCTCTCTTTTAGCGAACTGCTTGATGAAATAGAACACATCGTATCGTCGGGGACGAAAATTGATATCGATTATTATATTCAGGAGAACGTTGATGAGTACCATCAGGATGATATTTACGACTATTTTTCAGAGGCAGAAACCGATTCAATTGAAGCTGCTTTGGCGGAATTGGGTGAATCGGAATACTCCGAAGATGAAATCAGGTTAATGCGTATTAAATTCATGTCGGAGATGGGTAACTAAACAAACCATGGTGAAATTCTCGTTCGCATTAATAATGCTATTTCCGGTTTTACTGTTATCCTCTTTAACATCTTGTTACCACGAGGTTAAAGAACAGACGAGTATGCCTGACAGATTACTTCCTGAAGACAGCCTAATTGAAATCCTCACCGAAGTTCAGTTGGCTGACGGCGCTATCACTTACAAAAGAATCTCGCATAAAAAAACAGGTAATGACAAGGAAAAATATTATGCCTACATCTATCAAAAGTATCACCTCACACCCAAGTTATTAAAACAGAACATTGACTACTACAATACTGATCCGGAAAAAATGATTGCCATTTACGACAAGGTGCTGGCCAGATTATCGCAACTGGAAGCCAAAATTAACCTGGAAATAAAAAAAGAAACAAAGGCAAAGCAAGACTCTTTGCAAACTATCGACACGACCATTTTTGTAAGGAAAACAATGGTTCCCTTTTTTCAAGAAACAGCATTAAAAATGTTTACCTGGTAAAGGTAGCATCCCGCATCTCATCGTCGATGCCATCGGAAAGAAGATATGAAAACTTTAATAAAGTATTGGAGGAATAAGAACCCGTTCCTTCAACGCTATAACCACTAACTGTTTGTTTATCAATTACCACGGCACTACCCACCACTTCTCCCGAAACATGACTTCCCAATCCCGCGAAATTGTTCAGTACAACTTTCGTTTCGTACAACACGTTGCGCTCGATGGTCACATCGTAATTAAGCTTTGCCTTATTATCGGTAACATGCCAGGTACCGAGGTATTTGGCCACAATATCAGGTGTACCGCTACCCCCACCGGTAGTGTCGTCAGGATTACAGCCCGCGAACATTAACATCGCGAACACAACGGCACTATACAAAAATAATTTCTTTTTCATAAGCTCGATTTAACAAGTTGCCGGGTAATGGTATGACCTCCAAAAGAAACGGTAACAAAATAAATGCCATCGCTAAGATTTTCCAAGGCAAGCGGAATACGAATAGTGCCACCACGACAAACCTTCTCAGGCACACGTACTCTTACTCTTCCAAGCAAGTCGTAAACCGCAACAGCTACCTTTTCTTGATTTTTTAGCAAAATTCTAACGGTTGCATAATTGCCAGCCGGATTAGGAAAAACTACTGTTTTTAATGCTGAAGCTTGCTGCTCCTCTACCCCCACCAAAATTCCACCAGCAGCAGTTACTGCCTGATTAATGCTATCGCGAACAGGGGGCACAATTTCTTTATTAACAATAAGGTGATCTTCGGGCACAATAACTATCACCGTTGGATAGGACAAGATGTTGTAATCTTCAAACACCGTGTTACCACCTCCCTGAGTTCCGCTAATCGTGGGGTAAGATAAATTGTAAGTGCTATCGAACTCCCTTACAGCCTGATTGTTCGAGCCCCAGTTAATCCCCATATAGTAAACGTTTCCATTGTTCGATCCAAAATCCTCATAGCTGGTCTGGAAGTCGGGAGCATAAAACTGACATGGCCCGCACGAAGTGGAAAAGAAATCAATCACAACAATTTTATTGTCGTTATCCAGCAAATCGAACAACCATATTGGCTCGCCATCGATGGTTTTAACATGAAAGTTAACGGCCGTATCCAGCGTTGTTTGCGCTGCCAACCGGGTTAACGGCAACAGCAACATCATCCCTGCAAAAAGAAGAAATATTTTTTTCATAATTTAAACCGTTGAGGTTTCAATAATCTCATCATAAACCTTTCCCGCCAAACGGCTGGCACCAATTCTAAACAAATCCTTATTGAGCCATTCGTCGCCAAGAACATTTTTCACCAACGCGTAATAAACCAAAGCTTCGTCAGGTGTTGATATACCCCCGGCCGGTTTAATCCCGATTTTAGTTCCTTTTGTCATTTCATAAAACTCCTTGATGGTATCCAGCATGATTAAAAATGCTTCCGGAGTAGCCGCGGGCTGTATCTTTCCAGTTGAAGTTTTAAGAAAATCAGCTCCCCCCATCAGGGAAAGCTCACAAGCTTTTCGAATATTTTCAACAGTTTTAAGTTCACCGGTTTCTAAAATAACTTTTAAATGAGCCTGGTTACAAACTGCTTTAATTTGCTGAACTTCTTCAAATATATCATCGTCATCTCCTTGTAAAAGTTTGCCCCTGGAAATAACCATATCAATGTCGTCGGCACCCATTTTAACAGCCCAGTTCACTTCAGCAATACGAACCTCTAGAGGAGATTGTCCACTAGGAAAAGCACCAGCCACCGAGGCTGTTCTTATACCGGTACCCTCCAACTCCTTTTTAACCAGAGGAACGAAAACCGGGTAAATACAAACAGCAGCAACCTGAGGAACGCCAAGCTTATCGTTTTTAAACCGGATGCCTGTTTGGCAAAGAGAACTTACTTTTTGATCAGTATCATCCCCACTCAACGTGGTAAGATCAATAACACTCAATATTGTTTTTAAGGCACTTAACCTATCTGTTTTTGTTAACTCATCACTCACAATTAATTCGGCACGCTGTGTCAAATCGATCCACTTCGAAGTATAGGGTTTAAATGATTGCATATTCTAATATTTTTGTGGCAAAGATAAAGATATTTATAATCGTTCCTTACTAAACAGGGCAACAACTACAGTACTATTTTGTATATCAATGTGTATTGACCTTTGCATTTATAACATTACGATTTCGTAACCAGTATCCGTTAATATTAAAATATAGTTAATAAAATTACTATCAGGAGCGGCCAAATTATTCATAATTAAAGTAAATAATGCTTATTAACATCTATTCTTCATGTAGTTAAAAATTTATTTCATCAAAGTAATCAATTTTGGCACAAACCTTGATCCTACAATAGCCACATTCAATACTACTAACAATGTTTAATTTAAGTTTAAAAAGCGAAGCACCTGAAAAGAGGAAAGTAAGACGTACTAAGTACTACAAATGCGAACGCTGTGGTTATATTTCAATAGTAAAAGATTCATACTGTCCCATTTGCTCAAAAGATGGCTACAAAATAAAAATGAAATAAGATGGAAGTTAACGCAACCTATTCGATAGAAAAAATAAAGCAGCTCGGATTTTTTGAAGAACCCGCCAACCGTGAAAACACGAAAGTGTTTATGAAAGGTGACAAAGTTTATTTTTTTGAAACGATTGATGCCGGGCATCTGAGGTTGTACACCATTATTAATAAGAAATCCTTTTTCCTTTAATCCTTTATGGCGTCCTTGCCATATCCGCCTTGCCAGAATCCCTGCTTCAGCCATGAACCGGGGATTCTTCTTTTATAACCGTTGTCTGTTCCCCGAGAAAAATCATTTTAAAACCATATCTTTGTAGCATATATTTTTCAACCATGGAAACAGTAGTTGTATTAACCGGTGCAGGCATAAGTGCCGAGAGCGGATGCAATACTTTTAGAGACAACAACGGCCTGTGGCGAAAACACAGGGTCGAAGAGGTTGCCTCACCCTATGCCTGGCAACACACTCCGCAATTGGTAATGGACTTCTATAATGAAAGAAGAAAAAAACTGTTTACCGCCCAACCCAATGCCGGTCACAAAGCCTTGGTAAAACTGGAATCGAAGTATCACGTTATAATCATCACTCAAAATGTTGACGATCTTCACGAACGAGCAGGCTCTTCCCATGTTCTTCACCTGCATGGCGAACTTAAAAAGGTTAGAAGCACCATCGACCCGACCTTGGTTTACGAACTTGATAAATGGGAACTAAAACTGGGTGATTTATGCGAAAAAGGTTCGCAACTACGACCGCATATTGTCTGGTTTGGCGAAGCAGTTCCCATGATTGAGCAAGCCATTGAGATGGCAAAAAAAGCAGACCATTTTATTATTATTGGCACTTCGATGGCAGTTTATCCGGCAGCAAGCCTTATTAACTATATTAAACGAAGTGTTCCAATGTATTACGTAGATCCCAATGCAACTTCAATATCCGATAGCAATTTACAAATAATAAAAGAAAAAGCCGGAGTTGGTGTTCCCCTGCTTGTTGAGCTATTGTTAAACGGCTAAGGCTATTTATACTTTACAGGATATTTAAAAAATATCTGCGAAATAATTTTACCCACATTTTTTCCGGTGGTATGCTTGTTAACTTCTCCAATGCCAATTCCCTGCCAAATAAGTTTTTTTTGATGAGTATCAAACAAATCGATAATCAGAGTTCCTTCGGTATAATCAACCCGTTGCACCGAACCATAAGGGTTTCCGTAGTAACCACCCCATGCCCAAGGACTTGAATAATAGTATCCATACGATCCGTAGTAGTTACTATAATATTGGTAATCGCTTTTCTCTTGCAATAATACAAAACTGTTCACCCCAAGATCGGCCTTTTTCATGTCAGCAACATAAAAATAGCCTCTTTTAATCATCTCGTTTTTCAGCGCTTCCAAAATTCTTTCTTTTACAAAAGGGGAAACAACAGAATCGTTATGAGGATTCCAGGGAAGTAGCGTAAAGGTTTTGTATCCTTCAAAATTGGTTGTTTTGTCGTAATCGGCAGTTACCTTAAAAGTGCTGCAGGACACGGTAAATAGTGCTATCACGATGGTTGCCAATAATAATTTTTTCATAAGTTTATTTTTTTAAATCTCTAATAGTTGTATAATAATGCTATTCAAAATACCAAATCAAATTACAACACGAAATTAACGGTAAATTTTATTATCCGAATAATATTACATTACAAACATAGTTAAATAATGTAACAATGTTTATCCCACATCTTAAATATCCCTATTTTTGCCACAAAAATAATCAATATGCGTTTAAAATTTTCATTAATCGGTTTACTTTTTATATCAGTAGTTTTATTTTCTTCGTGCGGAAAGGACAAGCCCGGCTATTGGAGTCAGGATGAACAAAATGCCAAAGACAGGCAACTCATCGAAGATTATGCCGGAGCCAACAACCTCTCGGGTCAGTTTACAAATAGTGGATTATACTACGTTATAGAAGAGTCCGGCGAAGCAGAGAAGCCCTTGCCCACAGCGAAAATATCAGTGCATTACAAAGGGTATTATCTTGATGGCGTATTGCTTGACGAGGGCGATTTAGATGACACCTATATATCCAATCTTATCCCGGGATGGCAGGAAGGTATTCAGCTTATTGGAAAAAACGGCAATATAAAACTGATAATCCCTTCAGTTTTAGGTTATGGGCATGCACCCACCAACGGGGTTCGGCCTGATGCCGTACTTGTTTTCGACATCTTGCTAAAAGATTTCACAAACTAAAGTAATAAAACCTCTTATAACTGGTTTTTTTGTAATTTGGTCGAATAAAACTCATTAGTATGACGCCTGAATCATCCTTTCTTTTAAATAAAGCAAGCAAATATTGCGCTGTATCCGAACGGTGCGTAATGGATGTTAAACAAAAACTTCGTCAGTGGAAAGCAGAAGATCATACCGTGCAAAAAATTATTAATCAGCTTGAAAAAGATGACTTCCTCAACGAAGAGCGCTATGCCAAAGCTTTTGCTGTGGGGAAGCTGCGCCACAACAAGTGGGGAATAAACAAGATAATATATGCCTTACAGGCGAAGCACATTCCTGATCTCTACATACAAATTGGCATCGGAGAAATTGACGAAGAGGAGTATTTAAATACACTCAAAGCCGTTCTCTCTTCAAAAATAATTGAAGAAAAAGAGCAGTGGAAGAAAAACAATAAACTGGTCAATTACGCGGTACAGAAGGGCTATCAGGCCGATTTGTGCTGGAAAATAATTAAAGGAGAACTTTAAAGTAGGAGATAATTAATTGTCGGCTTTGTTTTTAAGCATCGGCACAAACCGGTAGTTACCAAAATTTTCGGTTTTCAGATTACCATTAACATCTTTTGTAATACGAACCATTTGCTGCACATCGCCTAAGCCGAGCGGCAGCAAAAGTATCCCTTCTGGTTTTAGCTGATGAATTAATTTTTCCGGAATCTCGGGAGCTGCTGCTGTAATAATTATTCTATCAAACGGGGCAAATGACGGCAGCCCCTTATTGCCATCATCGAAAAATGCCTTGATACGATATGGAAATTGTTTTAAAAAACTTTTTGTTTTCAGGTACAACTTTTTCTGCCGTTCAACCGTGAATACTTTAGCTCCCATCTCGCCCAGCACACAGGCCTGAAAACCCGATCCTGTACCAATTTCAAGCACCTTCATATTTTTTTCTACTTTCAGTAATTCCGTTTGCCGAGCTACTGTGTACGGCTGCGAAATAGTTTGACCCGAGCCAATGGGAAAAGGCTTGTCTTCGTAGGCATATTCTAAAAATGAAGAGTCGAGAAACCAGTGCCGTGGAATATTATCAATGGCTGCAAGCACTCTTTTATCTGTTATCCCCTTGACTTTTAGAGTCGCCACCAACTGCTTACGCATTCCTTTATGCCTATATGTATCTATCATTTTTTGAATCTGAAATTTTGTGCTAAAATAGCAAACCTGCCGAAAGAAAAAGGTTACTTTTGCGCAAAATCTGTCGAGATGTTGAAAATTGGTGTTTTGGGAACTCGAAATTTTGGAGAGGAGAAGATAGTCGGCCTAAACAAAGTTGAGTCGGTTCAGCTTGTCGGATTTTTTCCTCTCGATGACCATAATCGTAAAGAGAAGCCGTTACCTGACACATCATTATTTATATTTAGTTCATTTGACAATTTTTGTGAAAGTGTTGATACCATCTACATTCCGGAACCTGAAACAGAACATTTCGATGTACTGATTCAGTTGCTTAAAAAATCGAAACATCTGTTTTTTGAGCAGGCGATTACATTTAGCGCAAAGCAGTCGTTCAGGTTAATTGAAACAGCCTCAGAAGCGGGTGTACATATTCAGTTTGGTCATCTGTTCCAATATAACCCGGCCTTTGTAGAGGCAAAAAAACGGATTAATCAGCCGGAATTAATTGTTTCGCAATCGCTTGTTACACCGCAAGGCCAACATTCAAAAGAAGTAGTCAACCAATTTATCGACGACATGGTAGTTGCCTTATTAACCGTGCCATCGGAAATAAAAAAAGTTCAGGCTACCGGTGTGAATGTTATCGGCAAAACGCCAGATGTTATTCATGCAAAAATTGAGTTTATCAACGGTACCGTTTTGAATTTAACGGGTAGCAGAATATCAACTGTACAGCATCATCAAACCGAGTTTTTTGAAAAAGATAATTATATAAAGGTTGATTTTACCCGGCAGAAAGCAATTAGACTGATTTCCAATTTGGAGCATCCTGAAATTACTGCTCAATTTGAAGAAATTACAGCGAAGCCAACAAACACCATTGGTAGCGCGATGAAAAACTTTTACAACACCATTGTTCATAATAAAGAACCCAAAGTGTCGGTTTACACCAGCTTTAAAGCAATACAACTTGCAGAACAAATTTTAGACAAAGCAACCGGTTCAGGTAACTTTGACGAATAAAAGATTGATTACCGAAGCAAATTGTTAATAAATAGTTAAAATAAATGCTCAATAAAGATAATAACTAACTTTTGGATGCGTTAGAATCAGTAAACAGTAAGGAGATATTGAAAAAGGATTACAAAGTATATTATTTTAGTTTTTTATTGGGCTTGGGTTTTATCTTATTGCTGGCGAGTGGATGTCGTAAGATGGAAAGTTCACAAGCCATTCCCTCCTACATTAAAATTGATTCTGTTTATCTCGACACCTATTACCCTGTTCAGGGTAGTGCATCACAGGAAATTTCAGATGTTTGGGTTTATGTTGACGATCAGCAAATGGGGGTTTTCCAGCTTCCGGCTCTGTTTCCTATTTTAGCAGAAGGGAATCATCGCCTGGAGATTCGACCAGGGATTAAACTTAACGGTATTTCGAGCACACGAGTACCCTACCCTTTTTACCAGCCCATCGTTTTTGAAAACTTTAATTTTGTTCCTGATTCTGTTATGGATTTAGGAAACATTAAAACAGAGTATTACGAAAATATAAAATTTGCCTGGCTCGAAGATTTTGAAGGCTCTTGCATCTCCATCAGAGAATCGGAAACCAGCGACACTACCATCGAGCAAACCATTCCTGCCGACAGTCCCGAAGCTTTTTTGAGTGACCATTCAAGTTATTCCGGCAAAATTGTTTTAACCCAAAGCAACCCCATGTTTTGGGGTTACTCGTTTAACGGATACGATTTACCTCGCGATGGAACACCGGTTGCCTTAGAACTAAATTTCAAAACCGATACACCCATGCTGGTGGGGGTATTAACCAGCTTACCCGGCGATTTTAAGTGGGACGACCTCGTTTACTTAAATAAATCATCCGAATGGAATAAAATCTACGTTAACCTGGCACCTACTACTTCGCGCTATCCCAACGCGTACGATTTCAAAATATATTTCAGGGCTATCATTGGCTCTGATGTTGATATTTCAAAAATTTATATTGACAACATAAAATTATTATACCGACAATAAACCTATGAACGCAAAGTTACAGATTGCTAAATACCTGTTTTTAGACTGGCTTGCTTCAACTCTTGCCTGGACTCTATTTTATTTATATCGAAAAGTTAACGAGGAGCAGGGCATTAACGATTACTTCGGCCACATGATACACGATCAAAAATATTGGGTAGCCATCGTGGTTGTTCCTGTTTTTTGGCTCTTGCTGTACACCTTAATCGGCTCTTACCGACGTATCTACCGAAAAGCCCGTTTACGTGAACTTGGTCAAACATTAACCTCCACCTTGATTGGGGTAACCATTATCTTTTTCGTGCTAATCCTCGACGATGTAATTAACACCTATCAAGGATACTATATATCTTTTTTGGTATTATTCACACTTCACTTCTTTTTTACGT
>Ga0164318_10000166_pt1 | contig 41789 bp, 53 predicted proteins | sample GuaBasSedimGuay9_FD_113734 | JGI IMG/M metagenome (GOLD analysis project Ga0164318, IMG submission 113734) | Subseafloor sediment microbial communities from Guaymas Basin, Gulf of California, Mexico - Guay9, Core 4571-4, 0-3 cm | ecosystem: Environmental > Aquatic > Marine > Hydrothermal vents... | reverse complement strand
CTTTTAAGTAACCTTGAATATTTTAACATTACTAATTAGAACTTAAATACTATTATTAAAGACAACAGAGAATTCTGGTACAAAAACCGTTAATTAAATGAATAAAACCTTATGTAAAGATTAGTTACAGAGGGTTTACAAATTAAAGTGATTCTAAAATTAATAATTTTTTATCTTGCAATATTTATTGTATAAAGGTATTATTAAGATATATAAAACATTGGAGGACTAACATGCTTGGAGGAATAGGTGTTCAGGAGATATTAGTTATTTTAGTCGTCGGATTGCTAGTTTTTGGTGCGTCAAGACTTCCAAAAATTGCAAGATCATTGGGACTTGGTATTAAAGAGTTTAAGAAAACGGTAAAAGGTATAGAGGAAGATGATAGTGAAGAAACACCAAAGGTAAATTATTCTCAAGGATCCAATCAGAATAACCCTCCACAGCAGGAACAGTATAACCAGCAGTACAATCAATGGCAGGGTACTCAACAGGCTTCACAGGGACCAAATATGTACCAGAATCCTCAACAACAACCACCAGCAGGAGGAACAAATCCGTATCAGGCTTCACAGCAACCGTACAACTCTAATAAGTCCCAGGCAGAAGCTGTGCAATCACAATCCCCTTATGGTAATCAGTCCAGTCAGGCTCAACAGCAGCAGGGGAGTGAGTTTGATCAGGGTCAGCAGGGACAACCTCCAAAACCTGGGGTATAGTAAAATAATGTTAAAGGAATATGAATAATTTTTGTTCTGCTTCAGATGTGTAATAATGTTGAAAATAGAGAGAGTTTAATTATGAATATCTAGTAGGAAAGAATATCCTCCTGAAAAAAAGTTTAGTTATTATGGATCCATTTAAAAAACAAAGTACCTATTTAAGGGATTTGTGATGAATATGGCATACATTTTAATATGTTCTATCAGGGGGACAAACATCTATTTGAGAGAGGGATTGAGATATTTTCAGGTAAGAAATGGGAAAATGGGGTTGATAAAGATAATAGTGGAATTTTTGGATGTTGATGTATTTTTAATAAAGTGAGAGTAAATGAAATTTTTTTAAAGATACAAGTTGTTTTGTATATAATTTCTAGGAAAAATCCAAAGAAAAATACGAGAAAATTATTAATAATAGAACAATATAACTTATGAATAAGAAATTAGATATAGAGGCAATATAGGATATGTTAAAGGATAGATATGGTTTAGCATATTTTATTTAGCGAGGATTTTTATTGGGTTATTGAGGTATTGTTTTTACAGTTTTATAAGCTATGTGTTGCATTAGAATCATGTAGATAGTTTGTTATTAAATAAAATATAAAGCCTAATTTAAGCCTAATTATGCATTCTGTTTGTTGTATTTAATTTTGGATAATATAATATGGATACAATAATATTCATTTTTGTTGTTATAGCTTCATTTGTAATATTATTTATAATCAGATTTATAGTAAAAGTAGTGGGTAGTTCTTTATACAAAATAACTGAACCTAAAGACACTTTGAAAAAAGTTAAAAGGGACGCTGAATTAGAATCATTATTCGTGAATAAAGAAGAAATTAAAGCAAGATATCGAGAGCTTGCTGCTCAGCATCATCCTGATAAATTTGCAATAATGGGAGAAGAAATGCAAAGAGTAGCCGAAGAGAAAATGAAAACAATAAATCAAGCTTACTATGGATTAAAAGAATTAGGAATAATATAACTAATAAGTACTTTAATTATATGATAGCAAAATCTATTTTTTAGTTGCAGTTGTACTTAATCCTCGAACCTGTGAATTAGATAAAAAATAATTAGATAGACTTTGTGAAAAAATGTTAACCATAATTTGCATGCTTGACAATCCGGATTTTACCCAAAATGTTATTCCGGTTATAAAACCGGGATTTACGAATTTTGGTGAAAAATGTTCTTATTTACTGTATTAAATCTTAGAGAAAAGTTTATATTAACTATTTTTTAATACTTTGGAAAAACTAGATCTATATGCCTTATCTATTTTAATCCATTTTTTAGAGCTTTATATATTTTTTGACTGTATCTTTTACCTATCCCCGGGATACTTTCCAATTTAGTTAAATCAATATCAGATTCAATATTATCAATAGCTCTCAGTATACTGAAAATTCTCTTTTCTCCAAGACCTTTGATAGTTTCAAGTTTTGAACGTAGTGACTCTTTGTCTCTTAACTTTAAATGATAGCTATTCGCGAATCTATGAGCCTCATCGCGCACTGCTATTAAGAGTTTTAAGGAATCGTTTGTTTTATTTAAAATTATTGGTTTACTTTTACCAGGTCTAAATATGTGTTCCTTCTTTTTTGCAAGACCAAGGATTACTGGTTTATCAATTCCTAATTTATCCAATACTTCTTTAACAGCATTTATCTGGGGTAACCCTCCATCTATAAGAATTATATCTGGAAGTTTGGATTTTTCATTTAATAATCTCTGATATCTCCTGGCGACAGCTTCCTTCATCATTTCAACATCATTTTGACCATTACTATACCTGATTTTATATCTTCTGTAATTCTTCTTTGAGGGAATCCCATCTATAAACTTAACCATAGAAGCAACAGAAAAGTTCCCCAATAATGTTGCAATATCAAATCCTTCGATAGTTTTTGGAGTAGATGTTAGATTAAGAATTTTTCCTAATAAAAAAAGTCCATTTTCTGGATTATACTTGAAAGTTCGTTCTCTTATCTTGTATAGGGCATTCTTTTTTGCCATTTCAATCAATTTCTTTTCATTGCTGTAATACGATAGATCTATTTTTACCACCTTTTCGCTTTTTTCGGATAGAAATTTTGATAGAGTGTATCTATTGGTAATATCAAAAGGTATAATAATTCTATCAGGAATATCATAGTTATCTGAATAATAAAGTCCTAGAAACTGTTCAAAACTATCTTTTTTATCCATTTTTGCTGTATATTCAAAATCCTTGAGGCCAACTATTTTTCCCTTTCTTTTAACCAGAATCGAAACATGTGTGGTATCGCCATCATCATATATTGCTATAATATCTTCATTTGCATTGCTGGTTGATGTTATCTTTTGCTCCTCCATGATAGAGTTAATTGCCTTTAATCTTTCTCTTAGCTCAATTGCATGCTCATAGTTATAATTTTTTGCAGCTTCCTGCATCTCTTTTTCTACAATATCAATCAATTTTTTACCCTTTCCCCTCAGGAATAAGAGTACCTGTTTAACCATTTTATTGTAATCCTGTTCATTTATTTTACCAGAACATGGTGATTTACACTTGCCAAGGTAGTAGTTAAGGCAAGGTGAATAATCTTGCCTATCGATTTTCCTATTGCATCTTCTGAGGGGAAATATATCGGTTATAGTTCTAATTGTATTGTTTATGGATTTTACACTTGGGAAAGGTCCAAAGTAGTATGATTTATCATCCTTTTTAATTCTTGTTTTGATTATTCTTGGAAATCTCTCATTGGTTATTTTTATATACGGGTATCTTTCATTGTCTTTTAATTCAATATTATAGTAAGGTCTATGTTTTTTTATAAGATTATTCTCAAGCATTAATGCTTCTATTTCATTATCCGTTAACACTATATCGAAAGTTTCTATCTTTGAAATAAGAGCTCTAACTTTTTCATTATATTGATTTGCTGTTTGGAAGTATGACGAAACCCTATTTTTCAAATTTTTAGCTTTTCCGATATATATAATTTTACCATCTTTCCCCTTCATCAAGTAAACTCCTGGTTTAGATGGTAATCTTTTAACTTTTTCTAATAATTCAGCATTGTATTCAATCATATAAACTTGACTTGTTGGATTAATATTTATAATTTAATTAAACTTAAATTAAATGTAAGTTAATAGGCAAACAAACTTTCAAGAAAAATTCATAGTATTAGCGTACCTATTTGTTTTATACCTGTAAGAAATATAGAAATTAAAGGTTGATCCTTTATATTATCTTTAATATATATAAAATCTGGTAAAAAAAACAAAAGATATTACTTCTCTAGTCCAGAAAGTGCTGGTACAAAATGTTATAATTTTAATAAATTAAATCATAAGTCTGATTAAGAAAAACCTTTTAAGGAGGTGTATTTTTGGCAACACATAAATCAGCAATAAAACGGGCGAGGCAGAATCAAAAAAGAAATCTGCGGAATAGAATGTGGAAATCAAGGATCAAAACTTATAAAAACAAATTGGAAAAAGCAATACAGGAGCAAAATGCTGAGCTGATTGATCAATTTATGAGAGAATATAAATCTGTAATAGATAAAGCTGCACTGAGAGGCGTAATCCATAAAAACACAGCCTCCAGAAAAAAGAAGAAGATGATCAATAGGATTAGAACATCCGCTAAGTAACAATAATATAGTACTAATGCTTTCACCCAACATTCTTACCGAAAATTATGTTTTATAAGTTGGTGTAATTTTGATTTTTTTCAGTTTATAATAAAATTATAAAATTTTGTATTGATATTTATTTTGAATAAGATATAATTATCGACTAGTGAAACATATTAATTTATCCGTATATGTACATCGACAATAGCGGGGTAACATAATTATAATCCAGATCACTTTTGGGATTAAAGGAGGAGGGTTTGACGAAGGCTGAAATTGTTGAAGAAATCTACGATAAGCTGGGATTGACCAAGAAGGATATTGCAAGAGTGATTGATCTATTTTTTGAAATAGTAAAAGAAGGCCTTAAAAGGGGAGAACATATTGAACTGAGAGGTTTTGGTACTTTCGAAGTAAGAACGAGAGAAGAGAGAAGTGCAAGAAATCCTAAAACAGGTGAATCTGTTGTGGTACCAAAGAGAAACGTTCCGTATTTCAGACCGGGTAAGGACCTTAAAGCAATATCCAAAAATAGAGTTAAATAATCGGTTAATTCTAAATCAAAGTTAAAATGACTTTTCATGATTAAATCCGATTTTAAAAAAAGTTATCTGGCGCGTACTCTTTTCAGCTGGCCTATCCTGAGTCTTTTATCATCATTTTTATTAGTTCTTTCTTTCCCAATCCCGGGAATTTCGATTATTGCGTGGATCGCTCTTGTCCCATTCTTCATCGTTATAACTAGGGAAAACTTATCAAGAGTAATTTTTTCAACAATTATAGTGAATTTTACCTTTAATTTTTTTTATTTAATATGGCTGAAAGAATACAAACAACCTCTTTCATTTCCCCTTTCCCTTGTGGCTGAATTGATCTATCTAATGCCACAGGTAATTTTTTCATGGGTAATTTATCATATTACTCCACGTTATTTAAAAACTCTGATGTTGGCTTCAGTCTGGATATTCTTTGATTATTTAAAAACCATTGGATTTTTGGCTTTTCCCTGGGGAATAATTGGTTATACTCAGTATAGAAATACTTTGCTGATTCAAACCTCCAGTATTTTCGGTGTTTGGGGAATTGATCTAATAATAGTACTTTTCAATTCTTCCCTTGCAATGTTTATAATCAAAATCAGAGATGAAGGAACGGATTTTTCTAACTGGAAGAGCTCTGAAACGCTCAACCTCGTTATTTCCATCTTATTAATCATTCTTTCTGTTGTATATGGTTTATTTGTACTAAAGGATGATAGATACTCAGGAGAAAAGTCTATAAAACTCTCTTTGATTCAGCCTAATTTTGATCCATGGAGTCCAAATTTAAATAAAAGCCTTGAAAAAGAAGTTTCGCTGACAATGAAATCTTTAAAATATAATCCGGATATGATAATTTGGAGTGAGTCTTCTGTCCCTTTTCCTTTTGATTATTACCTTGCAAAAAAAAATGTATATGCTCTCAAGATTGATTCTTTTATAAAAAGAATGAAAAGGCCCTTTATTATCGGAAGCCTCAGCTTTCAGGGGATTTACAAAAAAGGGAGATTTAGGGGTAAGTTTTACAATGTTGCCTACTACTATGAACCTGGTAAAGGATATGATTATTACAGAAAAGTGCATCTGGTGCCTTTTGGGGAATGGTTTCCCTATAAAAAATTGTTTCCTTTTGCTGCCAGAATTCTTGAAAAGGCAGGAGCAGGTGATTTTAGTCCGGGCACAAGTTTTAAGGTATTTAAATATGAAGATCTGGCGTTTAATGTTCTAATATGTTTTGAGGATGTATTTGGAAATCTAGCACGTAAGTTTGTTCAAAATGGTAGTCGATTAATGATTAATATCACAAATGATGCATGGAGTGGAAGCGAGAAGGCTGAAGTTCAGCATTTTAGCATTTCTGTATTCAGGGCGATTGAGAACAGGGTTCCACTTGTTAGGGTAGCAAACGGAGGTGTAACGGTATATTTAGATCCATACGGAAGAATTGTTGAGAGACTTCCCCTATTTAAGTCTGATTATCTTGTGTGTAATGTAAAGTATAAACCAACTGTATCTATGAAAAGTCTAACATTTTATACAAAACATGGCGATTTTCTACCCTTTTCAATGATTGCACTGGTAATTTTTGTTCTATTGGTGGAATTGTTTATAAAAATTGTTGACATAATTCTAAATAGAAATAATATGTAAATATGGATATCGAGTTTAATGGAAAGATATTAGTTGCAGATGATGAAAAGATAAATGTTGAGTTTTTTCAGATTATGCTGGAGAGGCTTGGATTTGAAGTAGAGGTAGCATATAATGGCGAAGAGGTAATTAAAAAGGTTGAACACTTTTACCCGGATATAATATTGCTTGATCTGTTGATGCCCAAGATGAGTGGGATTGAAGTTACAAAACTACTAAAATCCAATCCTGAAACGGATAGCATACCTATAATCATTCTTACAGCTATAGATGATATCAAGGAAAAGGTTGATCTTTTCGAGATAGGAGTTGAAGATTATATAACAAAGCCATTCAATTTTATAGAAATTTTGGCCAGAATAAGGAGTATTTTAAAAACTAAGAGATTTAAACAGTTAGCAACCACTAATGAAAAAAAGATTGAGACCCTTAAGAACTATTTTAAAGAATCCGGTAAGTTGATAGATAATTTTAATAATGCTCTAGCAGAGTACAGTTCGAGTATAAAACAAAATTTAATAAAATCTGAGTACTCTGTGGTTTTAGAAAAACTTATTAAAAGGCTAGAGAAGATCAAAAATGAGTTAAATGTTTTATATAAAAATGTAAATGAAGAAATAGAGATATATTAAATAGGTGGGTAAACCTTAAATAATAAAATCTTTAGATTGAATAATTGTTTTTAGCGATTATCGTTTCGGTCGAAGAGCTGGAATCTAGGGGAGATTTTAGAAACCTCAAATAGATTTATCAATATTAAAGTGATATAATTATATATTTTATTTAGAGTGCAATTTTATTTTATTTTTAAAGTTTGAGTTTAGTGGAGAATGAAATGTTAACGAAGAATAAATTAAAAATGCTTGAGTATTACGAGAAGGGGCTTAAGTTGTATAAAGAAATGAAGTTTAAGGAAGCTTTAAAGCAGTTTCGGAAGGCTCTAGAATACGAACCATCGGATGGCCCTACCCGACTCTATATTGCAAGGTGTATAGAATTAAGTAAAAATCCTCCTCCACCAGACTGGGACGGGGTTTTTACTATGACTACAAAATAGATGAGGTGTTGAAATGGCTAGAAAGAATGAATATGGGGATATCAAAGAAGCTGAAAAGGTAAATACTGTTCTAAGTGATACTACCTCATTTAATGGTATTATGAAGTTTAAAACTTCGTTGAAGATAAATGGAAAGTTCAATGGAGAGATTATCTCAGAAGGATTTCTTATTGTAGGAGAGAGGGCAACTGTAAAAGCAAATATAAAGGCCGATTCAGTAGTAATAGCCGGAGAAGTTAAAGGGAATGTTGAAGCAAGAGAGAGACTTGAACTATTATCTACTGGAAAACTATACGGTAATATAAAGACTAAAAAATTAAAAATGGCCGATGGAGTGATTTTTGAAGGAAAATGTGAAATGATAAGGCCTGATATGGATAAACAGGTAGATAGAAGTGGAATTCTATCAACTTCATCGAATAGTATTGGTGTTGTTTGAGAGTTATAATTAACAATGGTAGGCTGCGGTACAGCTCATGCTGCTCTACAAGATATAAATCCCTTGACTTTTGTATAATATTTTATAAATTAGCTTTCTGAATTCTATTTGAATTTTGGTGCCCACATAGCTCAGTCGGTAGAGCACGTCATTGGTAATGACGAGGTCACCGGTTCAATTCCGGTTGTGGGCTTATTTTTTTAGAATCTGGTTCAAAAAATAATAAAAATTAAAAGAACTATATTAACGGGTTTAAACAGGAGCAAAATAAATGAGAGAACTGATAGCCCTTGCATGCGAGGTATGTAAGCGTAAAAATTATACAACAACGAAAAATAAAAAAAATACACCATCGAAACTCCAGTTTAAAAAATACTGTCCTTATTGTAACAAACATACGATTCATAAAGAGACCAGTATAAAGTAGCTCTGTAGGTGGAGTTTACCTGTCCATAGTCTGGGTTTAGAAGATTTTAAAAATTGATTTAAATTTCGCTGTTTATTATATTATATATCAGCGTTAATAAGCCAATTTAAAAACTTTTATTTATAATTTTTAGATAGGCCAGTAGCTCTAACTGGTAGAGCGCCGGTCTCCAAAACCGGATGTTGCGGGTTCGAATCCTGCCTGGCCTGAATTTTTTTATCAGGGGGATCTCTTGAAGAAGATTATAGCGTTTTTAAGAGAGTCAAAATCAGAATTGAAGAAGGTTAACTGGCCTTCTAAAGAAGAGGTCTTTACTTCCACAAGAGTTGTGATCATATCAATACTTGCTATTGCTGCAGTTTTAGCTTTGATAGATTATGTAATTAAAACAGTAGTTTTTGCAATACTTGGTGGTTGATAATGGCAAAAAACTGGTACGTACTACATACTTATTCGGGATATGAAAACAAGGTAGAGAAAGCACTTAAAAATCTTATTGAAAGTGGAGAACTCAAAGATACAGTTTTCCAGGTTAAGGTACCATCCGAAGATGTAGCTGAAATCAGAGAAGGCAAAAAGAGGGTCTCACGTAAAAAATATTTTCCTGGGTATATTCTTTTGGAAATGAATATCCCGGATCAACCTGAGTACGAATGGAAGAGAATACTCTACCTGATTAAAAGAATTCCAGGTGTAACAGGGTTTGTAGGTTCAGGAATTAACAAAAGGCCTGTTCCGCTTACAGGCGATGAGGTTAAACAGATTTTACAGAGGATGGGCGAGCTTAAAGGTGATAAGCTGGTTTCACCAAGGTATCTCTACAGTGTTGGAGAGACTGTAAGAGTAATTGAAGGTCCTTTCAAGTCCTTTACTGGTACGGTAGAGGAAATAAATAATGAAAAACAGAAATTAAAGGTTAGAGTTGAGATATTTGGAAGGTCTACACCAGTAGAACTTGATTTTGTTGAAGTGGAAAAGCTTTAAAATTGAATGTCTGCTTAAATAAATCCAGTTAACCAATATCAATCTAAAAGGAAAACTTATATTAATTTGAATGTTGAATTATTAGGTTTAGCTATCTTATAGTAAATTTAAACTTTAAAAGCAGAGCTCTACTGACCAATTTCGATAGATAGTATTTTTTTATCTTGGTATACAAAGACTTTTAAGTAATTTTGAAAATTATTAAAAAGTAGAAATTATCTCTATTTGTTATAAATAATTTGACTGTACAGTTTTATATAATTATATTAAGCTCCCAATATGCGGATTGAAATTAATTAACATACAAATTAGGAAACAAAAATGGCTAAAAAAAAGGTAAAAGCTATAATAAAACTCCAAATTCCTGCAGGGGAAGCAAATCCTGCTCCTCCTGTTGGTCCTGCTCTTGGACAGCATAGCGTCAATATAATGGAGTTTTGTAAGGCATTTAATTCTAAGACAGAATCGCAAAAGGGTACAATAATACCAGTTGTCATAACGGTTTACGAGGATAATTCTTTTACCTTTATCACAAAAACGCCACCGGCGGCAGTGTTGATAAAAAAGGCTTTAACTATTGAAAAAGGATCAGGAGAACCTAATAAAAATAAAGTAGGTATATTGAAGCAGGACCAGCTTGAGGAGATAGCAAAGACTAAAATGCCGGATCTTAATGCAAATGATATTGAAGCTGCCAAAAAAATCATAGCTGGAACTGCCCAAAGTATGGGCGTTGAGATTGAAGTTGCTTAACCAATAATCAGGCATATATAAGGAGTATCGAAGTGAAGCATGGAAAAAAGTATAGGGATGCTTTAGAAAAAATAGATAGAACAAAGGCATATGAGTTGGGCGAAGCTATTAAATTATTAAAAGAAATTCACTATGTCAATTTTGATGAGAGTGTAGAGATTGCTATTAATCTTAATATACTCCAAAAACATACAGTCAGGGATACAGTTGTTCTTCCTCATGGAACTGGAAAAGAGATAAAGGTTCTCGTATTTGCTAAAGCTGATAAGGCAAAGGAAGCAGAGGAAGCAGGGGCAGATTATGTTGGAGATACTGATTTAATCGAGAAAATCAAATCAGGATGGTTCAATTTTGATGTGGCAGTAGCAACTCCGGATATGATGAAAGAAGTTGGTAAAATAGGACAGTTATTGGGTAAAAGAGGTTTGATGCCAAATCCTAAGGCACATACTGTAACAAATGCTATTAAAGAAACAGTAAAAGAATTAAAAAAAGGTAGAGTTGAATTTAGAGCGGACAAGACCAAGATAATTCATTTAGGAATCGGAAAACTATCAATGGATGACAATGCGTTAATAGAAAATTGTACCACCCTTTATGAAACTGTTCTTCAGAAGAGACCAGCAGATTTAAAAGGGGAGTTTATTAAGTCTGTCTACATTGCTTCAACCATGAGCCCGGGAATTAAAGTGGATTACAGAAAAATTGCTTAAAAATCATCATAGACGATATATTTATGATATTTAAGTTTAGGAGATAGGAATGCCTCATAAATACAAGATAGAGAAATTGGAAAAGCTAAAGAATGAGCTCAAACAATACAGAAGTTTTATATTTACAAATTATAGAGGTTTAAATGTGGAGCAGATCACAGACCTTAGGAATAAATTGAGGGAAAAAGATGCGCAGTACCATGTTGTAAAAAATAGATTTGTTAAAAGAATTTTTAATGAGTTTGGCTATGAAGGCCTTGATGGTTTTCTTATCGAACCAACAGCTCTGGCTTATTTTAACTCGGATATAACGGAAATTGCAAAAATTATTGTTAAATCGGCTGATGAAACTAATCTTGAGGTTAAAGGAGGATATTCAGACGGAAGTATATACTCATCAGAAGAATTATTGGCCATTTCAAAATTGCCATCAAGGGAAGTTCTCATTGCACAAACAGTTGGGCTGATGAATGCCCCGATTTCAGGCCTTGTATTTACGTTGAGTGGAGTTTTATCCAAGTTTGTTAGAACCTTAAAGGCAATAGAGGATAAGAAACAAAAGTAATTGAATTAATAAAAAAATATCAGAATAGGATGTCTTCAAAAGATTTGCCTGCATCCGCTTCTGTAATAAATTAGGGAGGAGAAGATAATATGGCAAATGAAAAACTCACAAAAGAAGATTTAATTAGTGCAATTGAAAACATGACAGTTTTGGAACTGGCAGAGCTTGTTAAGGCTCTTGAAGAAAAGTTTGGGGTAAGTGCACAGGCTCCGGCTGTCGTCGCCGCTGCTGGCGTAGCTCCAGCCGCAGGGGCAGAGGGTGGTGGAGAAGAAGAAAAAACTGAGTTTTCAGTTTTTATAACCGCCATCGGAGATAAGAAGATACAGGTGATAAAAGAGGTTAGAGCAATAACGAGCCTTGGACTGAAAGAGGCAAAAGAACTGGTAGAGAGTATGTCAAAACCTGTTGTTGAAAATGTTGATAAAAAAACCGCTGAAGAGGTAAAGGGAAAACTTGAAGCGGCAGGTGCTACTGTAGAATTAAGATAAATAGTTTTTTAAGAAAAATCTGTTTGATACTATGTTAAAAGAATTCACACAAAAGGGTGATCCCTTTTGTGTGAATTCTTTTATCTAAAGAAACACAGAAATATTACATGATTAAATGGCGATAGATGTTAGATTTTGTAGAAAAATACAAAATATTTTGAAAATTCATTATTTGATAATCGCCTTTTTATAAAAAATTTATTATATTTTAGTTTGTTTGAAATTTTACGGTACAATATTTGCTGTGTATCGCAAAAATTGTAAAAAGGCACTTCTTTTGATAATTATGATTGGACAAACACCAATTTTAACCTTCCTACAAAACAAAATAGTACTATAAGAGAGGTTTTTATGAAGCTAAAGAGAAAAAGAGTACATATAGGTAAACCAAGTAAAGAATTACTTGAAATACCGAACTTAATTGAAATACAGCTTAAATCCTATGAAAGTTTTCTTCAGAGGGAAAAACTATTTAATGGGGAGCCACTTGAAGACCAGGGGCTTGAAGCAGTTTTTCGGACAACCTTTCCTATAGAATCTCCAAATGGAGATATGGTGCTCCAATACGGTGGTTACTCCTTTGATGAACCAAAATATAATGAGATGGAGTGCAAAGAAAAGGGTTTAACTTATGCCCTTCCATTGAAAGTTACAATAGATTTAATATTTACTGAAACGGGAGAGATAAGAAGAAAGATACTATATATGGGAGATATCCCTCTTATGACTGATAGGGGGACGTTTATTATAAATGGGGCTGAACGGGTTGTTGTTAGCCAGATTCATAGGTCGCCTGGTGTTGTTTTTGGGTACGAAGAGAAAGACCATATGCACACAGCCAGGATAATACCTGATAGAGGATCTTGGCTTGAATTTGAATTGGAAAATAGAAAAGAACTGCTATACATAAGAATAGATAGAAAAAGAAGAATATTAGCGACTACCCTCTTAAGGGCTATCGAATATGAAACAAGAGATGAAATCATTGCTCTTTTTTATAAAACTCAAAAGGAAAAGATTACTGAAGATATTATTGCTGAGGGAACTCTCAACAACATGTATTCTGCTAAAACATATTATGGTAAAGGGAAGGATGAAAAGCTTGTAAGAGCTGGAGAAAGGTTAATTCCGACCACATTGGATACTTTATTGAGGGCTGGAATCAATGAGATAGAGGTTATAGATTTTGAGGCTGCGGATAGCCTGAATTCAACGGTTATTATAAATTGTTTGGATAAAGAAGATTTTCCCAAAGACCCTGATAATCCTTTTAAAGATGAACCTTCAAGGGAGGATGCTATTATAAAGGTTTATTCAGTAATCCATCCTGGGGAACCAACCACTCTTGAAAATGCTCAGAATGATATATCTACGATATTCTTTGATCCCAGAAGGTATGACCTTGGTGAAGTCGGAAGATATAAACTGAATAAAAAGTTTGAATATGAAGAAGAGATCACAGATAGAGTTTTAAGAAAAGAAGATATCATAAATACAATGAAATACCTCATTAAAGTTTTTATTGGTGAGGGGGTTATTGATAATATAGACCATCTTGGAAACCGGAGGGTTCGATCCGTTGGTGAACTTTTGATGAATCAACTCAAGATCGGTTTTGCGAGGATGGAAAGAATTGCAAAAGAGAGAATGGCAATAAAAGAAGCAGATACAATAAGACCTCAGGATCTTATAAGCATTAAACCTATTACAGCTGCAATAAAAGAGTTTTTTGGTTCAAGCCAGCTTTCACAATTTATGGATCAGGTTAATCCTCTTTCCGAATTAACACACAAGAGAAGGTTAAATGCATTGGGGCCAGGAGGGCTCTCAAGGGAACGAGCAGGGTTTGAAGTTAGAGATGTTCATTACAGTCATTACGGTAGAGTTTGCCCTATCGAAACACCTGAAGGCCCTAATATAGGGCTTATAGTTTCTTTAGCCATCTATGCACGGGTAAATAAGTATGGATTTCTTGAGACCCCCTACAGAAAGGTAATTAATGGTAGGGTAACCGATCAGATTGAGTATCTAACGGCAATGGATGAAGAAAAATATAACATCGCACAGGCTGGTGCTAAGGTTAATGAAAAGGGAGAATTCGAGGATAAATATATAGCCGCAAGGCACAGGGGTGAGTTCTTGACTGTTACCCCACAGGAAATACACTATATTGATGTATCACCAAAGCAAATTATCAGTGTTTCTACCTCGCTAATTCCATTTCTTGAACATGATGATGCAAACAGGGCTCTTATGGGTTCAAACATGCAGAGACAGGCTGTTCCTTTATTAAAATCCGAAGCGCCAAGAATTGGAACTGGAATGGAATGGAGGACTGCAAACGATTCTGGAGTTGTTGTAAAAGCAAAAAGGGCTGGAAAGGTTGTGTATGTTTCCTCTACAGAAATAAGAATTAAACCTGAGAATTCAGACAATCTTGATATATACAGGTTAATTAAGTTTAAAAGAACAAACCAGGATACATGCTTCAACCAGAAGCCCATAGTAACAGAGGGAGAAATCGTGGAGAAAGGTGATATTATAGCTGACGGGCCGGCTACGGATATGGGGGAGCTCGCTCTTGGTAAAAATGTTCTTGTTGCTTTTGTGCCATGGATGGGCTATAACTATGAAGATGCTATCCTCATGAGTGAAAAGGTTGTAAAAGATGATCTTTTTACCTCAATCCATATAGAAGAGTTTGAAGTTGAAGTAAGGGAAACAAAACTGGGAATGGAAAATATAACCAAAGATATTCCTAATGTTAGTGAAGAAGCGTTTAAAGATCTTGACGATGAAGGTATAGTTAGAATTGGTGCTAAGGTAAGGCCAGGATCAATACTGGTTGGTAAAGTTACACCAAAAGGCGAAACGGATGTTACACCAGAGTATAAATTGCTTAACTCTATATTTGGTGAAAAGGCCAAGAATGTAAAAGATACATCTCTGAGGGTTCCTCACGGATCTGAGGGTACGGTTATAGATATAAAAAGGTTAAGGCGTGAAGATGGAGATGAACTTCCACCTGGGGTTGAGGAAGTAGTAAAGGTATATATCGCAACAAAGAGAAAACTGCAAGAAGGGGACAAGCTTGCTGGAAGACATGGGAATAAAGGAGTTGTTGCGAGAATACTACCTGAAGAGGATATGCCATTTTTGCCTGATGGAACACCGGTGGATATAGTTTTGAATCCCCTTGGAGTCCCGTCAAGAATGAATCTTGGACAGATTCTTGAGTTAAATCTTGGCTGGGCAGCGGATAAACTCGATATACATGTAAGTACGCCTGTATTCGAGAGTGCATCTGAAGAGCAGATCCATGAGTATATGAAAAAAGCAGGTCTGCCTTTGAACAGCAAAACTATACTATACGACGGGTTAACTGGAGAGCCATTTAAAAACGAGGTAACGGTTGGAGTTATCTATATGTTGAAACTTGCACACCTTGTTGATGATAAGATTCATGCGAGATCAACCGGACCTTACTCGCTTGTAACACAACAACCTCTTGGTGGAAAAGCTCAATTCGGAGGTCAGAGACTTGGTGAAATGGAGGTATGGGCTCTGGAAGCCTATGGGGCTGCTAATAACCTGCAAGAACTTTTAACTGTTAAATCTGATGATATGACAGGTAGGGCTAAGATATACGAAGCTATTGTTAAAGGTGAAAATGTTGCAATGACAGGTATTCCTGAGTCCTTCAATGTGCTTGTTCAGGAGTTAAGAGGTCTTGGTCTTGATATAACAATTTATGATGAAGATAATAACCCGATCCCATTGACGGAGAGGGATGAACAGATAATTGCAAGTAGCTCAGTCAAACTTGACCCGAACAAGTAGTTTAAAGGGAACATGTTTTGCCTAATGCTATCTGATGTGGATTTTTATTAAATCCAAAAAAAGAGGGAGTTAAATGAAAAACGTAAAAGAATTTTCAAAGATACAGATTAAATTAGCTTCACCGGACCTTATTAGAAAGTGGTCTTACGGTGAGGTTAAAAAACCTGAAACTATCAATTATAGAACTCTTAGACCGGAACGGGATGGTCTTTTCTGTGAAAGGATCTTTGGAACTACAAAAGAGTATGAATGCTACTGTGGCAAGTTTAAAAGTATAAGATATAAAGGAGTGGTTTGTGACAGGTGTGGGGTTGAGGTAACCCACTTTAAAGTTAGAAGAGAGAGAATGGGGCACATTGAGCTTGCCGCTCCTGTATCACACATATGGTTTTACAGAAGTGTTCCTTCAAGAATGGGGCTATTGCTTGATCTTTCAATGACCGAGCTAAGGAGTGTACTGTATTTTGAAAAATACATAGTAATAGATCCTGGCGACACAGATTTAAAGAAAATGCAGCTTCTTACAGAAGAGGAGTATATGGAGTACAGAGATAGATATGGTATGACCTTTACAGCCGGGATTGGTGCAGATGCTATTAAAACTCTGCTATCTAGTTTGGATCTAGATGCCCTTGCCCAGGAGCTTAGGGAAAAAATGATAGAGAAAGGCCCAAAAGCAGATAAAAGGCTCTTGAAGAGGCTTGAGATTGTTGAAGATTTTAGAGATTCTGGGAATAAACCCGAGTGGATGATAATGGATGTTATTCCTGTAATTCCACCAGAATTAAGACCTATGGTTCAACTTGATGGGGGGAGGTTTGCTACCTCTGACTTAAATGACCTTTACAGAAGAGTTATCAATAGGAATAACAGATTAAAGAGGCTTATTGCACTTAATGCACCAGAGATAATTGTGAGAAACGAAAAGAGAATGCTTCAAGAAGCTGTTGATGCTCTGTTTGACAACAGTAGAAAAAAGAGAGTGGTGAGAGGTCCTGGAAACAGGCCTTTAAAGTCTCTTGCTGACATGCTTAAGGGAAAGCAGGGTAGATTCAGGCAGAATCTTCTTGGAAAAAGGGTGGATTACTCTGGCAGATCCGTTATTGTTTCGGGTCCAATGTTGAAAATGCATCAATGTGGGCTTCCAAGCCTTATGGCTATGGAGTTATTTAAGCCTTTTATTATGAAAAAATTGGTGGATAAAGGAGTAGTTTATAATATAAAACGTGCTAAAACGATGGTTGAACAGAGGTCTCCGGAAGTGTGGAGTGTTCTCGAGGAGGTGGTTTCAGAACACCCCGTGTTACTAAACAGGGCACCTACTTTGCATAGAATGGGTATTCAGGCTTTTGAGCCAGTTTTGGTTGAAGGGAAAGCTATAAAACTTCATCCTCTGGTTTGTCATGCCTTTAATGCAGACTTTGATGGGGATCAGATGGCTGTTCATGTTCCTCTGTCGCTTGAAGCGCAGATTGAATCATGGATTTTAATGCTTTCTTCTAAGAACCTGTTAAACCCTGCTAATGGGTTGCCTATTGTTGGACCGACTCAGGATATGGTACTTGGGATCTATTATCTCACCAAGGATGACCCAAAAAAAGAAGGAGAAAAACCAAAGTATTATGGTTCGATAGAAGAGGTTCTTATTGCGCTGGAGAATGGTGGCTGCGATTACCATGATAAGATTTTATTAAGACATAATGGAGAAAAAATTGAAACTACTGTTGGTAGGGTAGTGTTTAATTCTATACTTCCGAAGGAGATTGGATACGTAAACTATGCCTGTGGTGAGAAAGAGTTAAATGCCCTTGTTGCGGAATCCTATGATAAAAATGGAGCTGCCGTTACAGCAAAAATGCTTGATGCAGTTAAAGAGATAGGATTTAAATATGCAACTCGATTTGGAATCACAATAGGGCTTGAAGATATAAAAATACCAAAAGAAAAAAAGGAACTTATTGAAAAAGCTGAAAAAGAAGTAGCTGAAGTTTATGAGCAGTATAGAAGTGGGTTAATAACCAATGAGGAAAGGTATAATAAAGTAATTGATATTTGGACAACCGTTAATGATAAAATTGCGGATTTTATGATGGAAGAATTGAAGAAGGACAGGAATGGTTTTAATCCTGTGTATATGATGGCTCATTCAGGTGCGAGAGGTTCAAAAACACAGATTAGGCAACTCGCTGGTATGAGAGGCCTTATGGCTAAACCTTCTGGTGAGATTATCGAACTCCCCATTAAATCAAACTTCAGAGAAGGGCTTACGGTTTTGGAATATTTTAACTCAACCCATGGAGCGAGAAAAGGTCTAGCTGATACAGCTCTCAAAACAGCAGATGCCGGATATTTAACAAGAAGGCTGGTAGATATTGCTCAAGACGTTGTGGTTACAGAAGAAGACTGTGGTACAATTAATGGAATTGAGATGAGTGCGTTGATGGAAGAGGATAATATTATTGAATCTCTATTTGACAGAATAGTAGGTCGATATACGGTAGATAGGGTTAGAGACCCTAGAACAAAGGAAATAATAATAGAAGCTAATGAGGAGATAACTGAGGAAATAGCAAGGAAAATCGAGAATTCTGGAATAACAAAGGTAAAAGTAAGAACTGTATTAACATGTGAATCAGAACATGGTGTATGTAAAAAATGTTACGGTAGAAATTTAGCGTCTAAAAAAACAGTAGATATTGGTGAGGCAGTTGGTATTATAGCAGCAGAATCAATCGGTCAACCTGGGACACAGTTGACGATGAGAACATTCCATATTGGTGGTACTGCAGCAAGGAAGGCTGAAGAAAATGCTATTAAATTAAACTATCCTATAATTGTTCAAAAAATTGAGGCTAACATAATTAACAAAAAGAATGGTAAGAAGGTTATTCCTCGTAGGGGTATGGTAACGGTTAATAGGATATTCCACCAGTACAACATAGAGGATATTGATGTTAAGGTTAAGGATGGTGATTATATAGAGCCAGGTCATGAAATAGGTATTTCGAAAAAGGATAATTTGAAAATCCTCGCTCATGAAAGGTCCAGAGTTTTAATAAAAGATGGAATTCTCTACTTACTAGGTGATCCTTACCAGATAACATTGAGAACTGGATCTGAAGTTCTGGTAAAAGAAGGTGAAATAGTAGATACTAAAAAACCTTTAACAAAGTTTGATCCTTTCTCAGAACCTATATTGACTGAATACTCGGGTACTGTACAACTTCATTCAATTATCCCTGGAACCACTATGAAGCAGGAGGTGGATGAAGTGACAGGAGTTGTAAACAATATTATTCTTGATTTCCAGGACGAGGAACTTCAACCGAGGATAAAAATAATCGACAAAAATGGGAATGAGCTTGCTAATTACAACATCCCTGGTGGAGCTTATTTAACAGTGGATGATAACCAAAAGGTAGAAGCTGGAGATATTATTGCTAAGATACCTCGTGGACAGGCTAAAACGAGGGATATTACTGGAGGTTTGCCGAGAGTAGCAGAACTATTCGAGGCTAGAAAACCAAAAGATGCTGCAATTCTTGCTAAAGTTAACGGTACTGTTAAGTTTGGCCCCATAACAAAGGGTAAACGTGTAATAATAATTGAAGATGAGTTTGGACAGGAGTTTAAGCATGTTGTTCCCCTTGGTAAGCACTTCACTGTAAGGGATGGAGACGAAGTTAAAGCTGGAGATCCTATATGTGATGGTTCCTATAACCCGCATGATATTCTTGAAATACTTGGGGAGCAAGCTCTCCAGAGCTGGCTGGTAAACGAAATACAGGAAGTCTATAGATTACAGGGAGTTAACATTAATGATAAACATATAGGTGTTATAGTTAGACAGATGTTGAGAAAGGTAGAAATAGTGGACGTAGGTGATACCAATTTTATCATTGGTCAGCAAATAGATAAGTTCAAGTTCCAGCAGGAGAATGAAAGGGTCATGAAGTTAGGAGGAAGCCCTGCTTATGCAAAACCTGTCCTTTTAGGAATTACAAGGGCTGCTTTGAATATTGACAGCTTTATATCTGCTGCTTCATTTCAGGAAACATCAAGGGTTTTAACCAATGCTGCAATAAAAGGTAAGGTTGATCATTTAAGAGGATTAAAGGAGAATGTCATTATTGGGCATTTGATTCCAGCGGGAACTGGAATTAAGAACTATAGAAATGTGCAGCTCTACAGGAATGAACCTGGGGATATAGAGATCCCAGAAGAGATAAAGGAAAAAGTTGAAGGTACAGAAGTAATTACCAAAGAAGAGATAGGTGGTGCTGTATTTTAATTTATGGTTTTATTCATTAAAATCACGGTTTTTGGTACCAGCATTCTCTGTTCTAGTGGAGCAAAATATTTTATTTTTTAATAACAGTATTTATGATTAATTAGAATACCGAAATATCAAAGAATATTTAAATCTAATTTTTTATAGGTATAAAACGAATAGGCAAAACTTGTCTTTTATTATGATTGAAAGTGTATTTACCTATTCTATAAGCATTGAATAAGGACTTTGGCTCAATAAACATTGATTAACAAAACTTTAATTAAAATATTGACTATAAGTAGTTTATAAATTATATTTCAACCAATTTTGAAGAAAGAGGTATGTATGCCAACAGTTAATCAGCTAATCAGAAAGGGAAGAAAACAGGTTATAAAAAAGACGAGTTCGCCTGCTTTAAAGGGTTGTCCACAAAAGAGAGGAGTCTGCACAAGGGTTATGACTTTTACTCCAAAAAAACCAAATTCTGCCTTGCGTAAAGTTGCAAGAGTTAGGTTGACCAATGGTATTGAAGTAACTGCATACATACCAGGTATAGGGCATAATTTACAGGAACACTCAGTAGTGTTAATAAGAGGTGGGAGGGTAAAAGATTTGCCTGGTGTTAGATACCATATTATTAGGGGTGCATTGGACACCCTTGGTGTAGAAAATAGAAAGAAAGCTCGTTCTAAATATGGTGTTAAAAAGCCAAAGGCTTAAATAAATATTTAGTTGTTTTTTTTAGGAACCTTATATATCTTATTGTCAGATAATTTATGTCTAAAGTATAGTGTTTCTGTTATATATTTGTCTTACTTCAATCCTTTAAGTTTTAAATCCTAAAGATATTAGAGGTTTTTAAATAATATTGTAATTAATAAACTAAATTGTTGCCATTTCATAAAAGATTTAGTATATAAATGGGGGTAATTCATTTAGTAAATATTTAACTTAAAATAGAATAGCAGTTAAATACGTATTATAAAAATAACATTAACTGTAAGTAACCTAGGTGAAACCACCAACATGGGTTGGATAGGTCCCTTGGTGGGGCCGGTTTCTGCGCAAACCGGCTAATTTTTTGTATGAGGTGATAAAGTGCCAAGAAGACATTATGCAAAGAAGAATTATTTAGTTCCGGATCCTAAATACAATTCGTTGCTGGTTTCAAAGTTTATAAATAGCCTTATGTGGGATGGCAAGAAGAGTGTAGCTCAAAAACTCCTATATAATGCCTTTGAAATTATTGAAGAGAGGCTTAAAAAGCCAGCGATTGAAGTTTTCAATAAGGCTATAGAAAATGTGAAACCAGAGCTAGAGGTTAAGTCAAGACGGGTTGGTGGTGCTACATATCAGGTTCCTATAGAAGTAAGGCCTGAAAGGAAGGTAGCTCTGGCGATTCGATGGATAATAGGTTTCGCGCGAGCAAGGACCGGTAAGAGCATGAGCGAGAAATTAGCAGATGAATTGTTGGATGCTTATAATAATACCGGTGCATCAATTAAGAAAAAGGAAGATACCAGGAAGATGGCAGAGGCTAACAAGGCTTTTGCTCATTATCGCTGGTAATAGTTAAAAGGGAGACAGTTTTAAACAAAATGGGTAGAATGTATAGCATAGAGAAAAATAGAAACATTGGTATAATGGCGCATATAGATGCAGGGAAAACTACACTTACCGAAAGAATGCTTTATTATACTGGAAAGAAACATAAAATCGGTGAGGTACATGATGGCCAGGCTGAGATGGATTGGATGGAGCAGGAAAAGGAAAGAGGTATAACCATCACAAGTGCATCTACTACTTTTTATTGGAAGGATCATAGGGTTAATATTATCGATACCCCAGGACATGTTGATTTTACAGTTGAGGTAGAGAGAAGCCTGAGGGTTTTGGATGGAGCGGTTGTGGTTTTCTGTGCTGTAGCTGGGGTTGAACCACAGTCAGAAACGGTGTGGATGCAGGCTAACAAATATAAAGTTCCTAGAATTATTTTTATTAATAAAATGGACAGAAGGGGCGCTAATTTTGAAAATGTATTAACAATGATTAGTAAAAGATTAGGCGCAAGGGCAGTACCTGTTCAAATACCTTTAGGGAAAGAAGAAGGGTTTGAGGGGGTTATTGATCTTGTTAGTATGAAAGCGGTTATCTGGGATGATAGTGATTTAGGACAGACATATAGGGAAGTTGATATTCCCGATGATTATGCAAATATTGCTGAGGAATACAGAGAAAAGCTTATAGAGATTGTTAGTGACTATGATGATGAGATAATGGAGAGTTTTTTAGAAGGTAAGGATGTATCTGATAAAAAGATTAAACAAGTTTTAAGAAAAGCAACTATTGCAAACCAACTTTTTCCTGTACTTGTAGGATCGGCTTTTAAAAATAAAGGTGTTCAAAAGCTACTTGATGCAGTAGTTGATTATTTACCATCACCTGTTGATATTCCGCCAGTTGAAGGAATATCGGTTAAGACAGGTGAAACAGTAATAAGAAAGGCTTCAGATGATGAACCCTTTTCAGCACTGGTCTTTAAAATAATGACTGATCCATTTGTTGGAAAATTGGCGTTTTTCAGGGTTTATTCTGGATATATTTCAGTCGGAGATACAGTGTATAATTCTGGTAAGGATAGGAAAGAGCGTATTGGTCGTCTTGTGCAGATGCATGCTAACAAGAAGCAGGATCGAAAAGAGGTCTTTGCCGGGGATATCGTTGCTGCGATTGGATTAAAAACGGTAACCACAGGAGATACACTTAGTGATTTGAAGGATCCTATTGTTTTAGAAGAGATGGATTTTCCAGAACCTGTTATATCTGTTGCGATTGAGCCAAAAACTAATAGTGATCAGGATAAACTTTCTATGGCTTTATCTAAGCTGGCGGAAGAGGATCCTACATTTAAGGTTAGAACTGATGAAGAGACAGGGCAAACTATTATTTCAGGGATGGGAGAGCTTCATTTAGAGATAATTGTGGATAGACTTATAAGGGAATTTAAGGTAGATGCATCTGTAGGAGAACCTGAGGTTGCCTACAGAGAAACAATAACATCCTCATCAGAAGTTGAAGGTAAACATATAAAGCAATCTGGTGGCCACGGGCAGTATGGTCATGTTATAGTTCGATTTGAGCCTCTTGACCCTGGGGCAGGAATTGTATTCGAAAATAAAGTAGTTGGTGGTAGGGTACCAAAGGAGTATATCCCGGCTGTAGAGGAAGGAATTAGAGAAGCCGCGGATAATGGTGTATTAGCAGGCTATCCTGTAATAGATTTTAAAGCAATTCTTTTGGATGGATCCTATCATGAGGTTGATTCTTCTGAACTGGCCTTTAAAATTGCAGCAATGAATGCCTTTAGAGAGGGGATGAAAAAGGCTAAACCAATTATATTAGAGCCGATAATGTTGGTTGAAGTTGTAACCCCGGAGGAATACATGGGTGATATAATAAAAGACATCTCTTCAAGGAGAGGAAAGATACTTGGATTTGAGGATCGCCAACACGGCAAAATGGTGGTTGCGGAAGCACCATTAAAAGAGATGTTTGGGTATGCTACTCAGCTAAGGTCACATAGCCAGGGTAGGGCAAATTATTCAATGAAGTTTTCACATTACAGCGAAGTACCAAAGAGTGTTCAAGATGGAATTATTCTTGGCATTAAGTCTAAGATAACTAATTAGAAATTGTATAATTGGTTTCTTTATAGGGTATAAAACGAATAGACAACGTTAATTTTTTAAAACATTAAATCTGATTGTCTATCTATTTATTAATAAAATTATTGAATGTTTTTTTAAAAAAACATCTGACTATAAATATTGATTATAAAAAAAATATTGATATTTTTGCTATTTTTTAGTAATTTCTTGTAGCTCTAAAACATTTTTACTTTATAGAGAAATAATTCCAAGGAATAAAGATCGAAGAGGAGGAATAAATGGCAAAAGAGAAATTCCAAAGGACAAAGCCTCATGTAAATGTGGGTACAATTGGACACGTTGATCATGGTAAAACCACACTTACATCTGCTATTACCCTGTATCTGGCAAATAAGGGTTTATCAGAGGCTAAAAAGTTTGAAGAGATTGACAATGCTCCAGAGGAAAGAGAAAGAGGTATTACTATTGCTACTCAGCATGTAGAGTATGAGACTGATAAAAGGCATTATGCACATGTTGACTGCCCCGGTCACGCTGATTATGTAAAGAATATGATCACCGGTGCAGCGCAGATGGATGGTGCTATTCTTGTTGTGGCTGCCGATGATGGACCAATGGCTCAAACAAGGGAACATATACTTTTAGCAAGGCAGGTTGGTGTCCCTGCTATGATCGTTTATCTGAATAAAATTGACAGAGTAGATGATCCTGAGCTACTTGAGCTTGTTGAAATGGAAGTAAGAGATCTTCTAACAGAGTATGAGTTTCCTGGAGAAGAAGTGCCTGTTATTAAAGGTAGTGCATTAAAAGCGATGGAGAACCCAACGGATCCTGAAGCAACAAAGAGTATACAAGAACTTTTGGATGCTCTTGATACTTATATCCCTGAACCAAAGAGAGAGATTGATAAACCTTTCCTCATGCCGATAGAGGATGTTTTTACAATTTCTGGAAGAGGTACAGTTGTAACAGGTAGAGTTGAAAGGGGGGTCATCCATGTTAATGATGAAGTAGAAATTGTTGGGATAAGACCAACTGTGAAAACTGTTGCTACCGGTATTGAAATGTTCAGGAAGATCCTTGATGAGGGTCAGGCCGGGGATAACATTGGTGTTCTCTTAAGAGGAATTAAAAGGGAAGAGGTTGAAAGAGGACAGGTTCTGGCAAAGCCAGGTTCCATAACTCCGCATAAGAAGTTTAAAGCACAGGTTTATGTATTGACAAAGGAAGAAGGTGGAAGACACACACCTTTCTTTAGTGGATACAGACCACAGATTTATATTAGAACAACCGATGTCACAGGTGTTATAAAACTCCCTGAAGGGGTAGAAATGGTAATGCCTGGTGATAATATTGAGATGGAAATAGAGCTTATTCACACAGTAGCTCTTGAAAAAGGTATGAGGTTTGCTATCAGAGAAGGTGGACGTACCGTTGGCGCTGGTGCAGTAACAGAAATTATTGAGTAGGGGTAATCATGGATATTCAGAAAATACGCGTCAAATTAAGGGCTTTTGATGCCGAATTAATAGATCAATCAGCAAAATCAATAGTAAATGCGGTAATAAGGGCCGGGGCTAAGGTCTCAGGCCCTATACCTCTACCTACTAAGATAAATAAGTTTACTGTTCTGCGTTCTCCGCATGTAAACAAAAAATCGAGGGAACAGTTTGAAATGAGAACGCATAAGAGACTTATTGATATAATAAACCCAACAAGTGAAACAATAAACGCATTGATGAAACTTGAACTCCCAGCAGGGGTGGATGTAGAAATTAAGCAGTAGTTTTCGGTAAGATATAAGCTGAATTTTGAGTTTTGATTTTTGATATCTTGTAGGATTGCTAAGTTCCTACTAATTTAAAAAATATTTAAAAAGAGCAATTTATAATTCACTTCCCCTACAAAGTAAGGTTATATGCAAGATAAATTATATAGGGGAGAATAAAACCTATAAAATTAAATATAATTTAGTAAAAAAACAATCTCTCTTAAATGTGAGTAAAAAAATGAATGTAACGTTATATGATATAAATGGTAATGAGAAAGGGCAAATAGAGCTCAGTGATGATGTTTTTGGAATCAAACCTAATAAATCAGTTATCTACTATGCTTTAAAAGCTGAGCATGCTAATAAAAGGCAGGGAACGGCAAGTACAAAAGGAAGATCGGAAGTATCAGGAAGTGGGGCAAAACCATGGAGACAAAAAGGTACAGGTAGGGCAAGGGCTGGAAGCAGAAGAAGTCCTGTTTGGATAGGTGGAGGTACGGTATTTGGACCGAAACCGAGGGATTATACCGTCAAGTTACCAAAAAAAATGAGAAGGTTGTCAATAAAATCCATACTATCTCAAAAACTTAGGGACAATAAAATAAAGGTTGTTGAAGATTTTAAAGTTGATTCAAGTAAAACCAGGGATTTTTATTCTATCGCAAATAGATTTACGAATGAAGATGATAGAAAAAGGGTTATTTTCATTGACTATAACATAAATGAGCTAAATAAGAGAGCATCAAAAAATATACCATGGGTCATGTACTATAATGCAGATACATTAAACAGCAAAGATCTTTACTATTCAACTCAGCTTATTTTGACAGAAAGTGCTGTGAAACGTATCAACGAAAAATATTCTAAGGTAACTACAAAGAAGGCATAGAAAAAAATAGATAGGTGTTAAACATGAAAAAGGGAGATATTATCATACATCCTATTATTACAGAGAAATCAACAGCAATGCAGGAAGACGGTAAATACTGTTTCAAGGTTGATAGAAGAGCGAATAAAAAAGAAATTATGCAGCAGGTTAAGGAGATCTTTGATGTAGATCCTGTATCCTGCAATATAATAAATGTTAGAGGAAAGAAGAAGAGGGAGAGATACAAGCTGGGTTATACATCATCTTGGAAAAAGGCAATAGTGACAATAAAAAAAGGCCAAAAAATTGAGCTTTTTGAAAGCGTTTAGTTAATATTAACCAGTGGAGAAATTAAACTATGTCAATAAAGAAGTATAAACCTATAACACCGGGAAGAAGGTTTTTTTCAGTAGTAGTAAAGGATAAGGTTACAGATGAAGAGCCATATAAACCTTTAACAATAGGCAAAAAAAGGATAAGCGGAAGAAATAACTATGGTCGTATCACACTGAGGAGAAGAGGTGGTGGTGCAAAAAAACTATATAGAATTATTGATTTTAAAAGAGATAAGAGGAATATAGAAGCTAAAGTAGTAACCATAGAGTATGATCCGAATAGAAGTGCGTGGATAGCACTTGTAAGTTACTTAGATGGGGAAAAAAGATATATACTTCACCCTGAAGGTCTTAATATAGGTGATAAGATTATTGCAGGGGAATCTATCAAGGTTAAAGTTGGTAATGCTATGCCGCTTGGTAGTATGCCGGTGGGTACTATAGTTCACAATGTTGAGCTGTATCCTGGGAGAGGAGGGCAAATGGCACGTTCGGCTGGGGCTTTTGCTCAAATAGTTGGAAAAGAAGGTAAGCATTGTATATTGAGGTTGCCATCCGGCGAAACAAGAATAGTAAATGAAAGATGTTATGCAACAGTTGGGCAGCTAGGTAATCAAGATCATTTAAATGTTTCATTAGGTAAAGCGGGTAGGTCAAGATGGCTTGGCAGAAGGCCTAAGGTAAGAGGCGTAGCTATGAATCCCGTTGATCATCCGCATGGAGGTGGAGAGGGAAGAACTTCTGGTGGAAGGCATCCTGTTACACCATGGGGTAAACCAACTAAAGGGTATAAAACTAGAAAGAAGAAAAAACTATCTGATAAATATATTATAAGCAGAAGAAAGAAATAGGAGGGAGTAATTGTCTCGATCGATAAAAAAAGGACCTTATATTGATAAAAAGCTTTATAAAAAAGTTATTGAGTTAAACAAGAAGAATGAGAAGAAGATTATAAAAACATGGTCGCGAAGATCAACGATATTCCCTGAAATGGTAGGTCAGACATTTAATGTTTACAACGGTAAAAAGTTTTTCCCTGTTTATGTGACAGAGAATATGGTAGGGCATAAGTTAGGAGAGTTTGCTCCTACAAGAACATTTAAAGGTCATGCGGGATCTGAAAAATCTTCGAGAGTTAGATAAAGGGGACTGAAATGATAGCTCAGGCTATTTCAAAATATGTTCGTGTTTCACCAAGAAAGGTAAATAAATACAGCAAAGTCATTAAAGAAATGCCTTTCAGAGAAGCAGATGCAGCTCTTGGTATAATAACAGCTAGAGGGGCTAGATCACTTAGAAAAGTTATTAAATCGGCAGTTTCGAATCTTATGGAAAAAGCAAAAAATATAGATGAAGAAACGATAAAGATTGAAAGCATCATTGTTAATGAGGGACCAACTCTAAAAAGATGGATCCCCAGAGCAAGGGGTAGGGCAGATCGTATAAGAAAACGGACCTGCCATATTAAAGTTGTTGTTTCAGGTAAAGAAATAGAGAAATAAAGTGGAGGATTAGATGGGTCAAAAAGTTAACCCAATAGGTCTAAGGCTTGGCATTATAAGATCATGGGAATCAAGATGGTATTCTAAAAAAGATTACGCGAAGAATTTGCAAGAAGACCTTAAAATAAGAACTCACGTAAAGAATAAGCTAAAGAATGGTGAGGTATCTCATGTTGAAATAATCAGGTATCCTGAAAAGATGAATGTCATTATACATACAGCAAGGCCTGGTATAGTGATAGGAAGAAAAGGAGTAGAGGTTGAGAATCTGAGTAAAGAGATTTCCAAATATACTGATAAAGCAATACAGATAAAGATAAAGGAAATCAAAGTTCCAGAACTTGATGCTGAGTTGGTTGCTCAAGGAGTAGCAAGACAGCTTGAAGGTCGTATTTCTTTTAGAAGGGCTATGAAAAAGGCAATATCTTCAGCTATGCAGGCTGGGGCAAGGGGAATCAAAATTTCTGTAGCTGGTAGATTGGGCGGAGCTGAAATGGCAAGAACTGAACATTATATGGAAGGTATGGTTCCACTTCATACTTTTAGGGCTGATATTGATTATGGATTTGCTGAGGCAAAAACAACCTTTGGGACAATCGGTGTTAAAGTATGGATATATAAAGGTGAAGTATTTAAAAAAGAAAAACAACAAGATGCGGGTGTTTTAATTAGAAAGAAAAAACCTGCTGCTGTATAATTTACAATCGATAAAATATTGATTATCAAATTGAACCAGGGGATTTGATATGTTACAACCCAACAGAGTAAAGTATAGAAAAAAGCAAAGAGGAAGAATGAGAGGAATTGCTACAAGGGGACATACCGTGGCATTTGGTGAATATGGACTATCAGCACTTGAGCCGGCATGGATTTCTAACAGGCAGATAGAGGCAGCTAGAGTTGCTTTAACCAGATATATTAAAAGAGGAGGAAAGGTCTGGATAAGGATATTTCCTGACATGCCATATACCAAAAAACCTGCAGAAACTCGTATGGGCAAGGGCAAGGGAATGCCTGAATACTGGGTGGCAGTAGTAAAACCTGGAAGAATTATGTTTGAGGTTGCGGGTGTAAGAGAGGATGTTGCAAGAGAAGCGTTTAGATTGGCATCACATAAGTTACCTATAAAGACAAAATTTGTTAGTCGAATGGCAATATAGAGATAGATATGGATCATAATTGGAATTAAATAGTGGAGCTTGTATATGAAAGCAAACTTAAAAGAAATGACTGTTGATGAATTAAATGAATATAGAGAGAAGTTGATTAAAGATTACAGAGTCTTTAGATTTAATAAACTAATGGGTCAACTTGAAAATACACTTAAAATAAGGGAAACACGAAGAGAAATTGCAAGGGTTAACACTATTTTAAGAGAGTATGAATTGGGAATGAGAAAAGAAAATAAATAGTATAAAATAAAAGGAAAATCTTAAATACTCTAAGGCTTTTAGAGAAATTTTGATAGATGGAGTTTTGAATTGAGTGATATAAAGGTCGAAACAAAACAAAGAATGCATTATGGGGTGGTTGTGAGTAATAGGATGGATAAAACTGTTGTGGTGGTAGTTGAAACACTTAAAAAACACTCTAAATATAAAAAATATGTTAAAAGGACTAAGAAATATAAAGTCCACGATGAGAATAATGAATGCAATATCGGAGATGTAATAAGTTTTGTTGAAACCAGACCTATTAGTAAAGAGAAAAGTTGGAAGTTCGTTAAAATAGTTGAAAAAGCCAAATAGTGTAGTTGTAAATATAAAAAATATTTTTTATAAAAAGTTAAAATTTGTTAGTGAAGATTGATATGAAAATTATCATTTGTTTTTGTTAATTAATAAGAGAATGTATCTCTAATAGAATGAAGAGGAATCAAAATGATACAAACGGAAACATATCTAAACGTGGCGGATAATAGCGGAGCTAAAAAGTTACTCTGCATAAAGGTATTGGGTGGATCGAGAAGAAGATATGCTTCGGTTGGAGATATAATTGTATGCTCTGTTAAAAATGCAATGCCGAATGCACCAATTAAAAAAGGGGATAAAGTTAAGGCAGTAGTTGTCAGGACAAAAAAGGAAATTAGAAGGACTGATGGTAGTTATATAAAGTTTGATGAAAACGCAGCTGTTGTAGTTGACAATCAGTTAAATCCAAGGGGTACTAGAATATTTGGGCCGGTAGCAAGAGAGCTTAGAGATAAAAATTTTATGAAAATTGTTTCACTTGCTCCGGAAGTTCTTTAAAGGGTGGGTAATATGGTATTTACTGTTAAAAAAAATGATAAAGTAAAAGTCCTTACAGGGAAGGATAAGGGTAGGACTGGAAGAGTACTACATGTCGATAAAAAGAAGATGCGTGTGGTTGTAGAAGGTCTAAATATCGTTAAAAAGGCAAAAAGACCTGATCAACAGAATCAAAAGGGGGGCATTGTAGAATTAGAGGCTCCAATACACATATCAAATGTAATGGTTGTATGCCCGAAATGCGGAGAGCCAATTAGGGTTAAAAAGAAGATGCTTGATGATGGTAAAAAGGTAAGAACGTGCAGAAAATGCGGTGAAATATTAGATAAAGTATAAAATCTTGATATTAGTTGAGGAATAGAATGGAAAAGTATGTACCAAGATTGCAGAAAAAGTATAAAGAAGAAATCATAGATAAAATGATTAAAGAGTTTAATTACAAGAATATTATGCAGGTTCCGAAATTGACAAAAATCGTGCTGAATATGGGTGTTGGTGATGCAATAGAAAACAAAAAATATCTAGAAACTGCTCTTGAAGAGATGATGATGATAAGCGGTCAGAGACCTGTAAAAACTAAGGCTAAAAAATCAGTAGCGGCCTTTAAAGTCAGAAAAGGTATGGAAATCGGTTGTAAGGTTACCCTGAGGGGAGATAGGATGTATGAGTTTTTGGATCGATTTATAAATATAGCGTTGCCAAGGGTAAGAGATTTTCGAGGAGTATCTAATAATTCTTTTGATGGGAAAGGAAATTTTGCTATCGGAATTAAGGAACAGATCATATTTCCAGAGATAGATTATGATAAGGTTGAAAAGATCCATGGGATGGATATTGTAATTTGCACATCGGCCAAAACTGATGAAGAGGCCAGAAAATTACTTGAAGAATTTGGTATGCCTTATAAAAGATAAGGGGGAAGAATGGCTAAAAAATCATTAATTGCAAAGGCACAAAAAACTCAGAAATATAAAAGCCGTTATTATAACAGATGTAAAATATGTGGTAGACCAAGGGGATACCTAAGAAAGTTTGAGATGTGTAGAATATGTTTTAGAAAACTTGCTAGTGAAGGTATGATCCCAGGAGTAACAAAATCGAGCTGGTAATTAACCAGTTGAGTTATTTTTATAAAAACAAATTTTTAAAAAAGAGGTGATAGTGTGGGCTTATCAGATCCAATTGCCGATATGCTTACGGTAATAAGAAATGCTAATAGAGTAAAAAAAGAAAAAGTTGATATACCTTCTAGTAAATTAAAATTAGAAATCATTAAAATACTAAAAAATGAAGGCTATATAAAGAATTTTAAACTTATTGAAGAAGGTAGAAAATCCTATATTAGGATTTACTTAAAATATACACCAAACGGAGAATCTGTAATACATGATTTAAAGAGAGTTTCCAGGCCAAGTCTGAGGGTATATAAAAAGAAAAATCAAATACCAAGGGTTTACAATGGATATGGAACTTCTATTATTTCTACATCAAAGGGTGTGTTAACTGATAAAAAGGCTAGAGAGAGCAATGTAGGTGGTGAAGTAATTTGTTATATATGGTAGATTAATTTATACAAATATATTGTTAAATAATAATGATATAATGGAGATATTTAATGTCAAGGATTGGTAGTCTTCCTATTTTAATACCAGAGGGAGTTAAGGTAGAGTATTCACCTCCAAAGATAGTTGTAGAGGGACCAAAAGGGAAACTTCAGATGGATTTGAATTTTGAAAACTTTGATGGAGAGATTAAAATATCAGAACATCAAATTGAAGTTATAAATCACAATCCTGAAAATAAAAAATCAGATGCGTTTCATGGGCTAACCCGATCATTAATAAATAATTTAATCGTTGGGGTGCATACCGGGTATTCTAAAGCGCTTAAAATAGTTGGAGTTGGATATAAGGCACAATTACAGGGTAAAACCCTTGTTTTAAACCTTGGATTTTCTCATCCAGTTAATTTTCCAGTTCCGGAAGGGATAGATATAGAAATACCTGATCCTACAACAATAATTGTAAGTGGAATAGATAAGCGATTGGTTGGTCAGGTTGCAGCTAATATAAGAAAATTTAAACCCCCAGAGCCATACAAGGGGAAAGGTGTTATGTACCAGGATGAGAGAATAAGGAGAAAAGCGGGTAAAGCAGGGGTTAAGTAAGAAGCTGAATAAAAATTGCCATTTGAGAATATAACTGATTAATAAGGATTACAGGAATGAATAAGATTGAAAGAAGATTGAGACGTAAGAGGGGAATCAGGAAAAAAATATATGGTACAGCAGAGAAACCAAGAATTACAGTATTCAAAAGTAATAGATATATCTATGTTCAGGCAATAGATGATGACAGAGGGCATACGTTGTGTACATCATCAAACTTAAAATTAAAGGAAAAGAAAACAGTAGATGGTGCCTCAAAAGTTGGTGAAGATTTAGGCAAGAAGTTATTAGAATTAAAAATTGAAAAAGCCGTGTTTGATAGAAATGGATATGTTTATCACGGTCTAGTAAAAGCTTTGGCTGACGGAGTAAGGAAAGCTGGTATTAAAATGTAAATTTATTAAATAAGGAGTATAAGTTGGCAGATTCAGTTGCAAATCTAAATAGTGTTAATGAAGAAAAAGAAGAGTTTAATGAAAAGTTAGTGAAGCTTAACAGGGTTGCAAAAGTCGTTAAAGGTGGCCGTAGGTTTAGCTTTAGTGCTCTTGTTGTTGTTGGCGATAAGAATGGTAGAGTGGGAATTGGATATGGAAAGGCGAATGAAGTATCCGAAGCTATAAGAAAGGCTGTTGAAAAAGCTAAGAGAGATATTGTAAAGATAAATTTAAAGGGTAATACCATACCACATGAAGTAATTGGGGAGTTTAAGAGCGGTAAAGTGGTAATGAAACCTGCTTCACCAGGTACGGGAATAATAGCTGGTGGTCCAGTTAGGGCTGTTGTTGAGCTGGCGGGGATCAAGGACATTTTAACAAAATCGCTTGGTTCAAATAATGCCATTAATGTGGTATATGCAACGCTCAATGGATTAAATAAACTAATGGATATAAACAATATACTTGAGTTTAGGGGAAAAACATTTAAAGATTTATTAGGATAAAGAAAATGTCAAAAACAAAAGAAGGAACGATTAAAGTAAAACTTGTTAGAAGTTTAATAGGGATACCGGAAAAACAGAGAAGAATAGTTAGAGCGCTTGGACTGAGAAAATTAAATAAAATCAGGATACATAAAGATACATCTTCTATTCGAGGTATGATAACAAAGGTTAATCATTTGGTTATTGTAGAGAGGGATAAAAAATGATATTACATCCACCAGCAGGTTCTGTAAAGACCAGGAGAAGAATAGGAAGAGGCCAGGGATCTGGTAATGGTTGTACTTCCGGGAGGGGAAATAAAGGGCAAAAATCAAGATCCGGATATAGCGAAAAAATAGGGTTCGAAGGTGGGCAAATGCCCCTTTCAAGAAGAATCCCGAAGATTGGATTTAATAATAAAAAGTTCTCAAAGGAGTATCAGATAGTAAATATTGGTGAAATAAACAATAAATACGATGAAGGTGAAGTTGTAGATTACAAGTCCCTTTCAAGAAAGAGATTAGTCACGAAAAAGACTCCTTATGTAAAATTGCTTGCAAAGGGTGAAATAACAAAAAAATTAAACATAGTTGTTTCAAAAGCATCTAAAAAAGCAATTGAGCTAGTAGAAAAAGCAGGTGGTAAGGTAGAGATTAAATTATAAAATTAAGAGGTCTAAATGGCACTGGATAGTAATATAGCTTTGAACATATTTAGAATACCGGAGCTACGAAAAAGAATATTTTTTACTTTATTGATGATAGTTATTTTTAGGATCGGTGCTTATATTCCGGTCCCAGGTATAAATGCAGTAGCACTTGAGAGGCTATTTGGCCAAACGGGAGGATTGCTGGGATTTCTAGATCTATTTGCTGGTGGTGCATTAAGAAGATTCACTCTATTTGCACTGGGAATAATGCCCTATATATCTGCTTCCATTATTTTACAATTACTTACCGTTGTTATCCCTGCACTTGAAAGACTTTCAAAAGAGGGTGAAGTTGGTAGAAAAAAGATACAGCAAATAACTAGAGTATCAACTGTAGGAATCGCAGGAATACAGGGATATGCATTGACGGTCTTTATGAAATCAAGACCGGATGTTGTCGTTAATCCAGGTATCGGGTTTACAATAACAGCGGTAGTTGCTGTTACCTCAGGTACTATTTTTCTTATGTGGATAGGTGAGCAGATAACAGAGAGGGGTATAGGAAACGGTATATCACTTCTTATCTTTATTGGTATAGTAGCTAGGATACCGGTTGCTGCCAAACAGGTTTATGATCAGATGAAGGTTGGTGAACTAAACCCGGTTACATTGATTGTATCCTTTGGGGTGTTTGTTATTATAGTTATGCTGGTCATAATAGAGCAACAGGGACAGAGAAGAATACCTATCCAGCACGCTAAGAAGGTAATAGGAAGAAAAGTTTATTCAGCCCAATCAACATACCTTCCATTGAAGATCAATCCATCCGGAGTTATACCGATTATTTTTGCTTCTTCAGTACTGTTATTTCCTGCTCAGATAGCTCAGTCGTTGGGGCCTAGAGTTCCTGCATTACAAAAACTCGCTGTTTTACTAACTCCTGGAAGGCCATTGTACCTAGTACTTTATGCACTGTTAATCATATTTTTCACATACTTTTATACACAGATACAGTTAAACCCTATAGATATAGCAGATAACTTAAAAAAGGTTGGTGGCTATATACCTGGAATTAGACCAGGGGCTAATACATCGTCATACTTACAGAGAGTTTTAAATAGGATTGTTTTGCCGGGATCAATCTTTTTAGCTACGATAGCCCTGATACCAACTATTATTCAGAGATGGTTGAACCTACCTTCTACAATGGCTTATCTAATGGGAGGTACATCGCTTTTGATTATGGTAGGTGTAGATCTTGATACAATGAAACAAATCGAATCTCATTTGTTAATGAGGCATTATGACGGATTTATGAAAAAGGGTGGCAAATTAAGAGGTAGAAATCTTTAATAGTTATCATATATTTGCTGTAATTGACAATATTTTATAAAATGATTATCTTATTGCTCAGAAAATTACTGTTCAAGCAAGGAATGTTAAATTGGTAAGCAAGATTTTTATAATTAACTAAAATTAATTGCAAGGTAAAATAAATAAACAGAGGAGTCTAAATGTCTAAAGAAGAGGCGATTGTAGTAAAAGGTATAGTAAAAGAACCTCTTCCTAATGCAATGTTCAAAGTTGAGTTAGAAAATGGACATATAGTATTGGCTCATATCTCTGGTAAAATGAGAATGCATAATATCAGGATATTACCTGGTGATCAAGTAAGTGTAGAACTATCACCTTATGATTTAAATAGAGGTCGGATCACTTATAGATTTAAATAGAAAAAAATGTTTTAAGCTTTGTTAGTATATTTTAGAAAGTAAAACTACAGGTTAATGGAGTGTAAAATGAAAGTGAGAGCTTCCGTCAAGCCAATTTGTGATAAATGCAAAGTAATAAAGAGAAAAGGTGTTGTGAGGGTTATATGTGAAAACCCTAAACACAAACAGAGACAAAAGTAAGGGAGAGGAATATGGCAAGAATTGCTGGTGTTGATATACCCAATAATAAAAGAGTTGTTATAGCGTTGACCTATATTTATGGAATAGGACGGACAATAGCTGAGAAAATTATCAAAGAGGCAAACATAAGTCCCGACAAGAGAGTTCACGAGCTATCTGACGAAGAGATTGCTACTTTAAGAAATATTATAGAAAATAATTATAAAATCGAGGGTGAACTTCGAACAGAAGTATCTATGAATATAAAACGATTGATAGATATTGGATCCTATAGGGGATTAAGGCATAGAAGAGGTTTACCAGTTCGAGGTCAAAGAACAAGAACGAATGCCAGAACCAGAAAAGGTAAGAAAAAGACGGTTGCAGGAAAGAAAAAGTAGAGGAGTTTAAAAGTGGCAAAAGCAAAAAAGACGAGAACTAAAAAGAAAGAAAAGAAAAATATTGCAAGTGGGATTGCTCACATACAGTCCACCTTTAATAATACTATAATAACAATAACCGATAAACACGGAAATGCAATTTCATGGTCAAGTGCAGGGAGTCTTGACTTTAAAGGGGCCAAAAAAAGCACACCATTTGCTGCTCAGGTTACTGCTGAAGATGCAGCAAAAAAAGCCATGGAGCATGGCCTTAGAGAGGTTGATGTATATGTAAAGGGGCCTGGTGCTGGTCGAGAATCAGCAATAAGAACATTACAGGCAGTCGGATTAAAAATTAATCTAATTAAGGATGTAACTCCGATCCCACATAATGGTTGCAGACCAAGAAAAAGAAGAAGAGTATAAAAATCTTCAATATATATATCTTAATCATTATTAATTTGATATAAATAAGATATGGATGTAGGATATTCAAAACAATTTGGAGGAATTATATATGGGAAGATATTTAGGACCTTCCTGCAGGCTTTGTAGAAGAGAGGGTATTAAATTAATGTTGAAGGGTGAGAGATGTATTTCAAATAAATGCCCAATGGTGAAAAGAAGAACACCACCAGGACAATTACCAAGGAGGAGAAGTAAGCTTTCGGAGTATGGATTACAATTGAGAGAAAAACAGAAGGTAAAGAGATATTATGGTCTTCTTGAGAAGCAGTTTAAAAGGTACTTTGAGATTGCTTCGAGAAAAAAGGGTGTTACTGGTGAAATTCTGTTGATGCTTTTGGAACAAAGGTTGGACAATGTTGTTTATAGGATGCATTTTGCACAATCCCGTAAAATGGCAAGACAGATAATTAGGCATGGGCATATACTGGTGAATGGAAAAAAGGTTGATATCCCATCATACCTTGTCAGAGAAAATGATGAAATAGAAGTTAAAGATAAAAGTAAAAAAATGATAGCGATTCTTGAAAGCTTAAAGAATGTATCGCGAATTGGTACTGTTCCCTGGATAGAGGTGGATGCCGACAATTTAAAGGGTCGCTTTTTATACGTACCAAAACGAGAAGAAATAGATCTGCCGGTAAACGAACAGCTTATAGTTGAATTGTATTCTAAGTAATCTATATAAGAAATTAGATTTAAATATTATTGGATATTAGTATTCTAAATAACCAAAAATATTGGTATTAAAAGGTAAAAGGTGGATTAGCACTTTTAAAAAAGATGCTAAAGAAAAAAAAGAACAGTAGTTTAGATTTAATATTTGGAATTTGAAAACATTTAGGATTATATATTGTAAAGAGTTTTGATTATTGTTGAATTTTATGATTAAAATGAACATTATACCATTTAACGCTTTGGATTATTGAACGCTTACTTAATTTAAAGTGCTGGAATTTGACATAATTTTAATGAATAAAACCATAAATGCTTAAGGAGCTAGTAAAAAATGCCGCATAGAAATCTCTTAAAAGGGATGAAAAGGCCTCGTTCACTTATAATAGAGCATGAAGAAAAGAATAATGAATATGGAAGAATAATAGCCAGCCCATTGGAAAGAGGTTATGGTACAACATTGGGTAATTCATTGAGAAGAGTTCTACTTTCTGCATTGCAGGGTTACGCAATAGTTGCGATAAGAGTCGAAGCTTATGATCCTGAAACAGACAGCATGAAGATGATAACGAATGAGTTTGATAATATTCCAGGAATGATCGAGGATACGATAGATTTTATACTTAATCTAAAAAATGTAAGATTGAAGCTAAACGATGAATCGGATACCAAGGTAATATCTATAGATAGAGAAGGGAAAAATGAGTTAAAAGCAGCAGATCTTCAAGTTGATAACAATGTAACTGTGCTTAACCCTGATCTTCATCTCGCAAGTTTTGCAGAAGACAGTAAAGTCCATATTGAATTACAGATAAATCGAGGGAGAGGGTATGTTCCTGCTGAGAAAAATATGGAAAATATCGAAACCATAGGAACAATACCTATTGACGCAATTTTTACACCAATTAAAAAATGCAACTTCAGGATAGAGAATGCGATGGTGGGACAGCGTGGCGACTATGATAAGCTTATCCTTGAAGTATGGACAGATGGTAGTATTATGCCGGAAGATGCTGTTGCCGATGCTGCAAAGATCTTAAAAGATTATCTTATGCATTTTATAAACTTTAATGAAGAGTTCGAGGATGAGGAAGAAAGTGTTGATGAAGAGCTCGAAAAACTTAAGACAATATTAAATACTCCTGTTGAAGAACTTGAGCTTTCTGTGAGATCCTCGAACTGTTTGAGAAACATCAATGTAAAAACGATAGGTGACCTTGCGATGTTGACTGAGGAAGAGATTTCAAAAACTAAAAATTTCGGAAAAAAATCATTACAGGAAATCAAAGAAAAGCTTGCAGAGTTTGGTTTAAGCCTTGGGATGAAAGAGTACTTAGAAAAAAAATTGTCTAAAAATGAAGTGGAGTCATAAAAATGAGACATCTAAAAAAGGGAAGAAAACTTAACCGTGATAAAGAGCATAGAAAAGCAATGTTTTCTAATATGGTAACCTCGCTTTTAAGACATGAAAGAATTAAAACAACTACTCCTAAAGCAAAAGAGCTCAGAAGGTATTGTGAAAAAATAATTACAAGGGCAAAGGAGAATACTCTTCATAACAAAAGAATCGTTATGAAAAAAATTAAGGATAGGGATATTGTAGCAAAACTATTCGACGAAATTGCTCCCAGATATAAGAATATAAATGGGGGTTATACAAGAATTATTAAAATGGGAAATAGACTTGGGGATGGAGCTGAAATGTCTATTATAGAGCTGGTTGAAGTTGAGGAGAAAAAATAGAAAATAATAATAAAAAAATTATCACTCCATTATCTATTATCATTAATACTATTATATTCGCATTATCCTCGCTAATTATTAAAAATATCCTGATCATTTTACTAGAACCTGTAGTAATTTTTTGCTCTTTTCTATTTATAAAAAAAGTTACGTGCAGAGGTCTATTTAAAAGATTAATAGCAATAATACCTTTGATATTGTTTATTATGGTAATAAATTTCATGCATGGAAGCGGCAAGATCCTTTTTAATATTGGACCCTTCTATTTTATTATGCAGGGACTAAAGAGAGGTGTATATTACTCAGGCATTGTTATTGAATTATACATTATGAGTTTTTTACTAACAGAAGGTTTTGATGAAAAACAGATAATCTCTGCACTGAAGAGTTTAAAGTTTTGGAGAAAAGATTTATTTGGCAAGAAAGAAAAAATAGATTTTATCCTTCTAATTTTTTATGTGTTTAAACTGTTTAAAATATCATATGCTAATATGAAAATCTTTTTTAAAGGAAGAAAATCCAATTATCAAGAGAAACTTAAGAGAAGAATTGTAAGGTTTCTTGTAAATTCATTGAAAGAATCTCAGAAAGAAATAAATAGGATCAGAGATATCAATATGCCAAAAGTTAATTTACATCGATATGATATGCTTATTATAACATTACAATTTATTGTAGTAATTTCCCCATTAATATTTAGCTCCGCAAAATTATTTATTATTTGAGGTTACCTTCAATATATTGAATAATATAATTATCTTTATTCCCAGAAATTATTTGTTGCCTTATAAATTACTTTTTTATTTTGGTCTGTAAAGATTAATAGGCCTCTAATGTTGTTATTCTTTAGAAAATTAAAACCCTTATCCGGACCCATTACAAAGACGGCTGTAGCCACTGCATCGGAAAAGGAGGTCTCCTCAGATATTATTGTAACACTATGCATATTAAAGGGAGGATAACCAGTTTTTGGATTAAGAATATGACAATATTTTTTATCGTCCTTAATAAAGAAGTTTTCATAATCTCCGGATGTTACAACAGAAGAGTTCGTTATATTTAATATGCCTGAATATTTATCTGGGTTAAATGGATCTTGAATAGCAATTTTCCATTTTTCTCCCTTTTTGTTAAAGCCGCTAACAAAAATATCACCACCAGCATTAATTAAAAAATTTGTAAACCCTTTGGATTTAATATATCTACTTGTCAAATCTACAATGTAACCTTTTGCAATTGCGCTTAAATCCAGTTTTATACTGGATGGTTTTGTAATTTTATAATTTACTATCTTTACTTTCCTATAATTCACATTCTTTAATGCCCTTTTTATTTCATCGACTGATGGTAATACCGGATGCCCATCATCAAAACCCCACAGTTTGACAAGTGGATAAATTGTAGGATCAAATGCACCATTGGTTAATTTTGCAATAATTATAGATTTTTGAATAAGATTGAAAAGTTGTGGAGACTTTTCTTTTTCAATTATGCTATCTCTATTAAATCGATTTAAATCACCCTTTTTTCTGTAATCAAACTCAGCATCATATTTTTTAATTTGTTTAAAAGATTCATCAATTACCGAATTGGCCTTTTCCTCATATTTAATATTAGTTACAATATCAATCTGAACAAATGTCCCCATTGAGAGGGTTGTTCTGGTTATCTCTATCTTTTTTGATTTGCACGATGAAAAAAAAAGAACAATAAAAAATAGAATAGTTATTAGTATTAATTTCCATTTTAAATTTTTTAAGCAAGTAGGATTTGTCATTTTTTAAAAAACCATTTTATGATCAAGTTGTTGAGTTCACCACTTTTTTCAAGCAGATTGATTGAAGAATTGATCTTTTTTAGAAGTTCCTGGTTCGATTTATTAACAGCTATTACATACTCTTTTTTTGTTAATGGGATATTGACTATTTTAAATATACCTTTGTACTCATCATTGTAATATACAAACTGGGCTGCAATTGGTAGATCTGTAACAACAGCACTAATCTTATTTCTAGCTAAATCTGTAAAGGCATTTGATATTCTTTTATACTTTGTAATCTTAATTTTTGGATATTTTTTCAATACTTCTTCAGCAGTCGAGTTATTTTTAATTCCTACAGTTTTCCCCGTTTAATTAGAGATCCCTTTAAAATTATAGAAATCTTCAGATATTACTATAACGTCACCTATTTTGAGGTATGGTTTACTGAATAATACATCAGGATACTTTGTTTTGAGTTCTGTTGAAAATGTTATTCCTGATATAACAATGTTGTAAGTTCCATCAATCAATCCGTAAATCAAATTCTCTTTAATTACAGGAATTATATTGATGTCAAAATTAGATTTCTCAGATATGAATTTAATTAAATCAATATCAAAGCCTGTTATTTTATTATCCTTCGTTATCATTTCCATGGG
>Ga0164318_10000165_pt1 | contig 41817 bp, 42 predicted proteins | sample GuaBasSedimGuay9_FD_113734 | JGI IMG/M metagenome (GOLD analysis project Ga0164318, IMG submission 113734) | Subseafloor sediment microbial communities from Guaymas Basin, Gulf of California, Mexico - Guay9, Core 4571-4, 0-3 cm | ecosystem: Environmental > Aquatic > Marine > Hydrothermal vents... | reverse complement strand
GGTACGGTGGTTGTGTCTTTTATGGTAAATATATTTACATACCTATCGGTTGCTGGCTTATTGTTCCATGTAACTGTAGTTTCGCTCCAGCTTTGGCTGACCATATAGATATAGAAGTTCTTAATTTCACCAGCTGAAAATTGAAACTTATTATTAAGTCTAAGCCTCAATAATGCTTTTGTAATAATTGCGTTTGTAGGAAGGCTTGTAAGAGGAAAGTAAATGTATGCTCTTATCTCCCGAATTTCTGATCCGGAATCATACTTTCCAACGTATAAATACGGGGCGGTTCCATAGTTATTATCCGCAACTGATCCTGAAATTACGTAAGCGTCCATACCTGCTTTAAACGATGTTGACGATAAAGATAATGTCAGTGCGCTGAACGTTATAATCAATAACATGTTAAATAGCAATATGATATATTTCTTCAATTTCACTACTTTCTCCTCTTTTTACCAATTACATTTATTAATTTTTAATGAGTTGCTAATAAAACTTTTGAAAGATTGAATATTTTTTCAATTAAATAAAAATTAATAACTGTCAACTTAAGAGTTTATTAGGGGACCGCTCTCTGGCGCATGCAATACATAGAGAAGCATTCGTGCTCCGAGAGCGGACCCCGCTAGAAATAGTGCGTAGAGCACTATATCTCTATCTCTCAGGCCTAAGCCTAAGGCAAATGGCCAGAACCCTAAGAGCCCTAGGCGTAAGCAGAAACCACGAAGCAGTAAGGCACTGGGTCCACAGGCTAGCAGGCAGGGCGCGATAACTTATACTGGAAGAGCGTGCGCGCGTAACCGTAATGGATGAAAACGCGGTCAACGTGGGCAGCAAGCAGGCGTGGCTCTGACTCGCAATAGAGCCAGAGTGAAGAGCAGTCCTGGCCGTGATGCTCACCCCCACGCGGAACGCCTTCATAGCCTACAGCCTATTCAGGGACCTGCGGCGGCGCGGCGTCATGCAAGTAGTCACCGACGGCGCGCATTGATACGCGCTTGCCGCAGAGTGGGCTAGGCTCTGGCACAGCGTTATGCTGGAGGGCGTGCGGAGCTACGTTGAGCGGTTCGCCGGGACCGTTAAGGACAGGCTTAGGGGCTTTGACTGCTATTTTCCCTCGCCGCGGTGCTGCTAGACTTGGCGCTTCACCTCGTCTATGCTTGGGCTGACTTCTACAACTATGCTAGGCTACACCTCGGCTTCGGGGAGCCTCCCCGTCCTCTGCCCGGAACCACAGAGCTGGAAAGGCTCAAGGCACTAGCACAGAAAAGGTGGTAAAGTTGACAGTACCATATGCCGAATAGTTATATTTATATAGATTTCATTTATGTATATGATGAATAATAAGACGAAAAAATTATTTAATTTTAGCAAAGATTTCACTAGAGTTTAATCGCCATCTTGGCATTGGTTTTTGTAGTTTCGATTGCCTTTAACTTTGAACGAATAGCTCTTTTAGAAGATGCACATGTCAAAACAACAAGAATAAGGTAGACTTGGCTTGGAACGCTAGATGGGTGAATCCTGTAAATATTTACGTAATCGGCATAGCCGATACGGCAGGTAAAGCTGAAAAAATCCTGAGTAGGCTAGGATTAAATGTAAGAACATCTGTTAAACTGGATAAAAGTGGAATAGAATGGACCGACGTGATTCTGATAAATTCAAACTGGTTCAAGTCTATGGCACGAAATATAGGAACCATGTGATAGACGTTATTAGATCAGGCAAGCCGCTAGCTAGCTTTGGCTTCGATGCGGGCAACAGGCTTGTAGAGTTTGTCGGCAAGACCTTTTTCCTAAACGAATTAACCTTATCTGTCGGGAAAGAGCCGCACAGCGACAAAACGCCGAACCTTGAACTGCCTGTAGAGGTTAAGCTTTTCGCAATAGTCGCCCGTGGAAGCCATGGTCATCTACTGGTTCCAGACTACCTGGTTATACTCAGAGACGTAGAGGATGTGGAAAAAGACATCGTGGATCTGCTTAACTGGCTGGTTGACTTAGGCGTAATTGGTGGAATGAGGGAGCATTACGGTATAGCAGAAATTAACGGCTTTCGGTACGTTGGATCGATCGGCTGGAAATTCTACTACATCAAATACTGCGGTAACAATGTAGGGGATCTCCAAGTTAGGAGCAAATACTATTATCACGGGGAGAGGGTTGGGGGAGTTTTTTACAAGTGGTTCCTAATATATGTAAACCACCTAACTACGGTTACAGTGACGCAACGTGGTGTGGAGCCTGTCCCCATGCAAACTGGGCATTCTACAAAGCAGTAACGAAGATCGACGGACACATAGACACGTTCCCAGGGCAGGTATTCGACGATATGGAGCCTAAAAATGCTAGGACATGTGTTAGTAGCATCAGCTATGACGTGTCTGCTGGTGTTAACGGTCCTCCAACATCTGGTGCTGTGGGTGCTAGTGTTTCGGTTAGCTACAATCCCTGCCGAATAAGCTATATCTCAACCGTAAATACGGCCACGGGGATCGTAAAGTGGACTCATAGTCCGTGCCAGCATGTCCCGGACACTACATGGTGGGTTGAGCCTTCAGCAAGATTCTACCTTGACCCAATGAAGGATTTCGGATATGAACCTCTCGTAACAACCCACTACTATTACAGCAAGATTAAAGGCTACACCACTCCACAGTGCGGAGGAACAGCCTACGTATACAAACAGACATCATACACAGCATATGTTAGAAGCACAGAAGTGAATCAAGGTTAATTTTCACATGTAATTATATTGTAATTATTAAAAAAATCCATTCATTAATACAAACAGGAAAATCTAGGTTTGTAGACACAATATATGCTTGGAACGACAGGACAATAGAGATTACTTAAACTGTTTTCTAACGGTCCCTAAATCTGATAATCCAGGTTCTAATAGTATCAGGGGTTCTGAGTATAGGCTGTCCTGTCTAGAGCGATATAACTGTGACGGAGTGACTAGAATAATATTTAGGACAAAGTTGCTAGTCAAAAAAAAGCGTGCGTGTTCATAGCTAGTAGTTTCACTAGCGGATAGTGCTGGTGGAAGCCCGCTGAATCTCCTTTATAAATTGCAGGACATTAACTCCTCTCAGAGAAAATACATTTATAACAATCTGATATCACAGACCTAAAATCATTAAGTTGGTGAGAAAAATTAACAATATATACTTAATTACATTCAAATTTTTAATATGCTTGGTTCTAGATGTTTTATTTAGGGACACATAATTGCGGAAAGAATTCATTAATGCTGTACAATTATTTAAGAAATACAAAGACGTTATCGCTTTGAATAAAATAACATTCAAGTCTACTGCGAAAGTTCTAGCATTAATAGGTCCTAAAGATGCAAACCCATGGCGCTGGTAAGACAACATTTGTGAAAATATCTACTTGTCTTCTTAAACCTACGAGCGGCTACCTAAGCATAATGGGTTACAGCGTTTATAGCGAGAAGGAATTATTGAAACATAAAATATCGCTAATGCCCCAAGATGCAAACCCAGACACCGGGTCCACACCCCTTGAACATGTAATATACTATCTTTTCTCTAGAGGTTACGGATTAGGCTAGGCTAGAAGCCGTGCTAGAGAGATGCTGGAGGAGATAGGACTCTGGGAGCACAGAAATACCCCATGCCTCAAGCTTTCTGGAGGAATGAAGAGGCTTGTCATATTAGCAATGGCGATTGCGCCCGAGGTGGATGCCGTTTTCTTGGACGAGCCTACTGCTGGGCTTGACCCTGTGAATAGGGTTAAGGTCTGGGGTCTGATAAATCGCCTAGCCAGAGAGGGAGTGCATATTTTAGTAACCTCACATGAAATGGAAGAGGTAGAGGAGAGGGCAGAAGAGGTTGTGATGATCAATCGTGGCAAAGTGGTTGCACAGGGACCTCCAGAAAAGCTTATTGCGGAAGTATCCAGTCTAGTTCGAATCGAGGTGACATTGAGCAGGGCAGAGGCATACAAAGAATTGGTTAAAGCTCTCGAAGGACTGGACGGTGTCGAGGGGGTGTATAACCTTGGATCAACAGCCTTAGTCTACGTTAACAGTCACGAGGTGATGGATATTGTTGAGAGGATCTCTGAGGTTGCCCCAAGCTCAGGTCTAAAAATAGGAAAATGCGGTCTAAGGGATGTGTTCCTGAGGCATGCACTATGAGGTTGAGGAGTATTTTGGGGGTAGCGTTATTGGTTTCGCGGAGAGGTTTCCGGGCTTGGCAGTCTTATTTATCTTCGCTTATATCCACGCTATGGATTTTTGTGATGTTTTATGTGCTCGGTGGTTTCTCTTTACTTCCTCATGCTATTGTTGGAGCAATTATCTCGCTAACTTTTAGTGGGAGTAGCATGAGTGCAGTGTACGATGCCTACTATAATCTCATCGGACTGAGAGATGTGTTTTTGGCATCGCCACTGAGTGCCCTCGAGTTTAGGATCGGCGTCGCCCTTGGAACGTTTCTGCCCTCTATATCGACCTTGCTAGCCTACTATGTGTTGTTGTTTCTATTGGCATCTAATGTGTCTTTGCCCATGTTTCTTCTAGCTGTCCTGTTTGTAACAATAGTTACCTGGGTCGTGGGGATACTTCTAGGATACATTATAGCCAAGGAGGATTTAAATGCAAGTTCAAAGATAAGCCTTGTGAATAAGTTATTAACTCTACTCCCACCCATCTATTATCCTTCTCGGATCCTACCCAGCGAAATAAGACCTATCGCATACCTAGCGCCTACATACAATATTTCCGAGATTACGAAAATGCTACTCGGCACAGAGCCCCTCAATCTACCACACTTTATGACATGTGCTGTAGTTCTAGCTATACAGTCAGTAATTCTTATTCTCATAACACTAAAAATGAGATAAAAAAATATAGTTCTTCTCGAAGTTTCATCTATTTGTATACAAATTTCTCTAAAATATATAACAAAATATAAAGCATTTTCAAACAGAGATTTATTCTGATAATTTTCTCATAACGAGAATTGTATTGTACTCGTTAGTTGAAATGTCCAAAATAGTATCTTTGCTTGGTATTATGGTTCTAGGGAATATTTTTCTTGCTTCATGTAGCAATGGTTTTACGTTTTCATATCTATTGCTTACATGAACGAGTGCTAAGAGCTTTGTCTTTGCGTGTCTGGCTATATGTGCTGCTTGTTTTGCGGAGGAATGGGGAATTGTGGGGTTGGCTAGTAGGTCTTTGTGGGTGAGTGTTGCTTCATGTATGAGTAAGTCGGAGTGCTTTGCTTTTGAGGCGAATCTGTAGTTTGGTAGTGTGTCTCCGCTGTACGCGATTTTTATCCCTTTGGTCCTTGTTTTTATGTATTTTTCCAGGAAGAGTGTTTTTTTGTTTAATTTTATGTATCCTTCCTTTAGTAGTGTTTTTCTCATGAAGGGAGGAATATTGTCTCTTTGGAGAACGATGGGATCTAAGTTGATTTTGTCTGGAAGCCTTAGGATATATGAATAGGATGTTATTCCGTGCGGTGCTTTTATATAGTTTATCTTTGCGTCTCCAAAATCTATTATTCCTTCAGGCTTGTAGATTTCTACTATTTCTATCGGAAAGCTTATTTCGTGCAAAAGGTTGTTAAGCACGTAGTGCTCGGTCTGAAAAGGGCCTATTATGGTGACTTTTCTCGTCCTGTTTAAAAGTGAGAGAGTCTGTAAGAATGGTTTTATTCCTAGGACATGGTCTCCGTGAAGGTGTGAAAAAAGTATTGTTAAGGGCACATTAACCCCTAGCTTGTACTTTAGGTATGCTTTCTGGCATCCTTCTCCAAAATCCAGTGAGAATATTCTATTATCCATTTTAACAAAGATACACGGCATCCCCTTGTCTTCTCTGGGATATGTTCCTCCGACTCCACCAAAGAACACTTTTACGAACACTTTTCTATCACCCAGACATTTCTTGTAAGGTCTGAGTGCAGGTATATGCTGCACACTTTTCGTCTTCGTAGCCGTTCGTCTTTTTCTAAGACTTCTGGAGCGGGTAGGAAAAAAGCTGTCTTTCCGCCTCTTTTTAGAACTCTCTTTGAGACTTCGGTTATTCCATAGAATATTTTCTCGCGTGGTTTACCCTTTGTAGATGCTAATCTTCCATATGGTGGATCTGTTGCTATCGCGTTAACGGATTCGTCTCTCAGCGGAATAAGCAGTGAGTCTGCGAGGATGAGGTCTGCCTGGTGATATACATTATATTGTTTTAGGTTTCTTTTGGCTCCCATTATCATTTTGTAGTCGAGGTCGACGCCGATGCAATAATGTCCTTGTAAGCTTGCTTCTATTAGTATGCTTCCTGTTCCACAAAATGGGTCTAAGACCACAGTTTCACTGTTTGACTGTAGTATTGCTAAGTTGATTAATAATAGCGATGACTGTGGGTTGAGAGCGGATGATTGAAAGTACACTCTTTTTTCTGGTGAGCGGAATTTGAATCTGTCTCTACGAAATGTTTTTATGTGGATGTTTACCGTGAATATTTCCTTATCTAAGGCTAAAACGAATAACCTTATGTCTGGTTCTTTTCGGCTTAGTTTTATGTTTTTATTGTATACTTGAATAACTTGAATTAGTTTTTGTTTAATTTCGTCTTTTTTCTCCTTACTGTAATTATTGTAGGGATCTAGAAATACGATGTCCATGTATCTACTATTTTTTATGCTTCTAGATATTTTCACTACATGTTTTTCTAAATTCTTACATAATGCTATTTCCTTTAACAGATATTCGACACTTGTAAGTCTGTATAAATAATCTATTATCAACCCGGTATCTAAACTAGTTTCGAAACGAATTATTCTCCGATCTAAAACGTCTTCTATTTTTGCACCAATATTCTCTAGTACCGTGATCGTTTCGTAAAAACTACAATCTGATAGAAGATGTTTTAAAGTTACGACAAAAGTGCCGTTATTTCCTTTTTTCATCTTCTTTTTTCCCGGTTAATGATACTGTTAGCACGGCTACCACCACTGCACCAAGTGTGATGAACAGCCATGTGAGAATAGATCTTATATCACCGTACCCTGTGAGAAACTTTCCAATCTCTACTGCGACCTGCCTTGAAATTAATATAACACCTATTGTTGCCGTATCTATGATTTTTACCTCTTTGCCTGCTATGATATTGTCAAAGATTTTTCCAAGGACTGGAAATACCGCTCCTAATGTAAACAGGTCCGCAACTATGAATTGTCCTCCAACAGGTGCCAATAAAAGATAACCCAGCATCTCGGTTATGCTTGTAATTCTCATCGTGAGAACGCTTGTTATTCCTTGAAGAAGTGCTATTGTGAAGACTATTCCCGAAAGTATGAGTGAGGCAAAGGTTACAGGGCTTGTTTTGTATATTGTTCTGAATTTCTCATCGATCTTGTATCCCTTTATGAACAGGAGAAGCCCGAAAAAGAATATCAGTAGTGGCCAAACGAAGTTTGGTATTAGATAGGATAAGAGAATATAGAACATAAAGAATACTCCTGGTACACCTAGAGTATATTTTCGATATTTTTCTTCCTCTACGAGTTTTTTCATATATCTAATTAGAAGAACGAATGTTTCTTCTACTCCTCTCGATTGCTGGACTATCACTCTTCTAATAGATATTATCGGTACCCTTGATTGTATTAGCGGCGCGACTGCTTCATCTGTCGGACCATCTGAGACAAGGATTACTCCTGAGACCTTCATTTTTGATAAAATTTCGTCTAGTTCTCGTAAGATCTTCATGTCAGCTTTTACTCCTTCTTCCTCGAGACCAGCTATAACTGCAACTTCCACGTTGTTCTCTCCCTTCAACTCTCTCATTTCTCTTAGAGTCTGTATTGCAGCGAACATCGCATTGGAGTCCGAGTCATCGGGACGCAGGAGTATATATTTGAGTGCAACGTCTAAGACGTTTTTCTCTCCTATGATAGGCGTCTTGACTTTTAGCAGTTGTCCTACATCGTTGTCACGGTCTACGCAAAGCACCAGTATCTTGCCTTCTTGGTCGCTCATTCAGACCACTGCTGACGTTATATAAACTATAACTCGAGTAATGATAACAAGCGAGATATAATTTATTTTTGAATCAATCAATTAAAGGAAGAATCCATAGAAGACTTGTTGAGAAAATTATACTTCCTTAAGAAACTCTTCTAAAATGTCGTCCAGAGTGGGCTTTGAAACCTCTTTTAACTCAAAGTTTACTCTAGCCACAGGTTTGTTTATCTTCAAGAATCTCGCAAGGTTAGACGGTGTACCTAGAAGAACAACGTCTGCAGGTGTCTTATTTATAGTTTCTTCGAGCTCTTTCATCTGTCGTTCTCCATATCCTAGTGCCGGAAGAACAGGTCCTATGTGCGAATATTTCATATATGCTTCTTTGATGGATCCTACAGCATAGGGACGAGGATCGACTATTTCAGCTGCTCCGTATTTCTTTGCAGCCTCATATCCTGCCGCTGTTCCAAGAGAGCCGTGTGTGACCGTTGGTCCATCCTCTACAACTAATACTCGTTTATTCATGATATAGCTTGGATTGTCAACAGTTATCTCAGAGACCGCTTTGATTACTATTGCCTTGTTATTTGTTCTTCTTACATTATTCTCTACGATCTCCACATTCTTTGGATCTACAATGTTTACCTTGTTGATAATTATGACATCTGCTAAGAGAACGTTTATGTAACCTGGGTATGATTTTAGCTCATCACCAGGTCTTGTGGGGTCAACAACTGTTATCCATAAGTCTGGCTTATAGAAGGGCCAATCATTGTTACCGCCATCCCACAGTATGACGTCTGCTTCTTTTTCGGCCTCGCGAAGTATCTTTTCATAGTCTACGCCAGCATAAACGACGCTTCCAGATAGAATGTGTGGTTCGTATTCTTCTCGTTCCTCGATAGTGCATTCATACCTATCAAGGTCTTCTAGTGTTGCAAAACGCTGCACTACCATTCTTCTTAAATCACCATACGGCATTGGATGTCTAACGACAACATATTTCACGTTTTTTTCGCGTAAAATAGACGTTATTCTTCTGCTCACAGTACTTTTTCCTGCTCCAGTTCTAGACGCTGTTACGGCTATCACCTTTTTCTCAGACTTTAGCATAGTTTTATGCACACTTGCTAGCGAGAAGTGAGCTCCATAGGCTGTAACCCTAGAGCCTTTTTCCATTACTTCATCATATCTAAGATCGCTGTATGATAGGAGAACCTCGTCAACATTATACTTCTCGATGAGCTCCTTGATTTGGGACTCCGGGTATATTGGAATACCATTTGGATATATTTTTCCAGCTAACTCGGGCGGATAAATCCTGTCGTCAATGTTTGGTATCTGTGCTGCCGTAAAGGCTACTACCTCGTATTCCGGGTTATCACGAAAGAGAACATTAAAGTTGTGAAAATCGCGGCCCGCTGCTCCCATGATAATTATTCGTTTTCGACGATTGCTCTGGGTGTCCATTGTTGTTCCAAAAAACTACGGTATATGAATAGAAAAATGATATCTTAAAAAACTAGAGAAAAATTCGGTTATAACTTAAGATTATTTATATCTTACTGACATGTTTAGTTATATTTTTTAAATTGTCAAACATATATGCCTTTTTATTTAACATATAGCTATTGTCGATGATAACAATGTGTAAAAAGAGAGAAAACTCCGCTGTCGTTGACACTAGTGCTATAATGTACTTTTTAGAGAAAAAAATAGATTTGTTAGATGCAATTCTTTCGTCTGATTTTGAAATTTCTAAGATATATATTCCTGACCTCGTTTTAGGTGAATTAAAGCTGATAGCATCTAAAGGTATGTCCAGACGCGCAAGACTTGCCAGAATAGCATTAAATTATCTAGAGAAGATATTGGTCAAGCGAGAAGAAAACGTTAAAGTTATTCAGATAAAATGCCCAGAGATGGAGTCCGTAGATGATGCTATTCTTTCATGGGCCCAAGACAATAACGCTGTTATTGTGACAGCTGACATAAAGTTGAAAAATCGTGCACTTAAGAGCGGACTAAAGGTTTTAGTCCCTCTATCTTCAAAAAGCAAGCTTAGAGAATTCTGAATTGTCTTTTATTATAGAAACATTTATATAGCCTAGATATAAGGTTTTAGTTGGAAATATTTAAAAAATTTTCGGGCGAGAAGTATGGAAGAAGATGAAACTATTAGAGAGGCAAGATTTTTGAAAGCCATGACAGAAAGCGGTGTACCGTTGCGTTGTCCCCAGTGCGGAAGTACACGACTAATCTATGATCCATCACGAGGAGAAATTATCTGTGCAGACTGTGGATACGTTATAAGTGAAAGAGAGATCGACCGTGGGCCTGAATGGAGAGCATTCACACCTGAAGAGAGAGAAAAAAGAAGCAGAGTAGGCGCCCCTATATCTCGTCTAGCACCAGAAAGTATTAGTACCGACATTGATTGGAGAAGCAAAGACGCTTCTGGAAGAGAAATAAGCTTGAGAAAGAAAATCGAAATGCTGAGACTCAGAAAATGGCATGTAAGAGCTAGGGCACAGAGTTCTATTGAGAGAAATCTTACCCAAGCAGCTATGGAGTTAGAGCGACTTGGAGCTCAGCTCGGTTTACCGCGAGCAGTTCTAGACAGAGCACTAGAAATCTATAGGAAAGCCTTAGACAGCAGCCTCGTAAGAGGACGATCAATCGAATCTGTAATGGCAGCAGCAGTCTACGCCGCCTGTAGAGAAATGAGACTTCCCAGAACACTGGACGAGATAGCAATGTATACTAGAGCTGGCAGAAAGGACGTTGCAAGGTGCTATAGGCTCTTATTGAGAGAAGCCGCGATAAAGGTACCTCTCCCAAATGCAGCAGACTTTGTTCCTAGAATCGGTTCGATGCTGAAATTGTCTGGACCAACTATAAGGAAAGCTATCGAGATAATCGAAAAGGCTAGAGAAATGGGGCTAACGGCGGGCAAAGACCCGGCTGGTCTAGCTGCAGCGGCAATATATATTGCAGCCATGCTTAACGGCGAAATGCGTACACAAAAGGAGGTTGCGAGAGCGGCCAGAGTAACTGAAGTGACTGTAAGGAATAGGTATAAAGAGCTTGTGAAAAAGCTCGGTATAAAGCTTCCAATGAAGAAATAGAGCATAAAAATATTTTTTAGAAGCATTTCTGAGATTTAATATGGAGCCGGGGTGCCCGAGAGGCAAGGGGGCGGAAAGCCGCGGCCCCCAGTTTTATAATTTTTATTTTCGTGGTATTTCTCTTACTGTGAGATGTTAGTAATAGCTGGACTAGGGCTGTATGGGTTTAGAGACGTTAGTTATGGGTTAATGGAGTGGATCCGAAAAGCTGATGTCATATTCTTGGAACAGTACACGAGTATACTTCCCGGTTTTGATGTTAAAGAATTCTCTAAGTGGATAGGTAAACGTGTGGTTTTAACGACTAGAAAGGATATAGAAGAGATGAATGGAGGAGGGATTTTACATGAAGCAAAGAAAGGTATTGTTGTTTTCTTGACAATAGGTAATCCCTTCTATGCCACTACACATGTAGCACTTGTGCTTAGGGCAGCCCAAATGGGTATAGATTATCTGGTTATTCCTTCAGTTTCGGTTTTTGATGGAATCATATGCTCTCTAGGGTTACAGATGTATAAATTTGGAAAAACTGCAACTCTGACCTTTCCCTCGGAAGAATATGGATTTTATCCTCATTCTACATACTTTACGGTGCTAGACAATCTTAGGAAGGGGCTTCATACTTTGCTTTTGCTTGATTTGAAGGTCGAAGAAAATGTCTTTATGACTGTAGATAAGGCCGTTGATGTTATGTTGTTACTTGAGCGCTTGAACAATAAGAATGTCTTTGACGAAGAAACATTAATGATAGGCGTTGCAAGGGCTACAGCTCTTGATGAAAAAGTGTATATCGGTAAAATAGGGGATGCTAGAGAGGTCGATCTCGGTCCTCCACCCCATTCAATCGTGATTCCGGGGATTCTGCATGATGTGGAGATAGAATACTTATCAGCTAGATTTGGAGTGGATAAGAAGGTGCTTGAAGAGTGGTCGAATCGTGTAAAGACAGAGTATTTAGATACACAAAATACGTAGAACACGCCATTAAACAGCTTGGCGACGTTGACGACCCAAAGTTGAGAGAAATCGTTGATCTTGTTGAGAGATACCTAAAGGACTCAATCTACTACCTTCATAGAGGCGATGTATGTACTTCTTTGTCCTGTATATCTTATGCTGAGGGGCTCCTTGACGCGTTAAAGAAGCTTGGAAAAATAGATTTTTCGTGGCCTCCTCCGGATATTTCACCGAGAAAGAAGGTTTTAGTTGGAGGTGTGTTTGACATATTGCATCCTGGCCATATTTATTTTCTAAAGAAAGCCGCTGAATATGGAAAAGTATACGTGGTTGTTGCCAGAGACTCGACTGTAGTAAGGGAAAAGGGGAAAAAACCTGTTTTTGATGAAAAAACTAGAGTAGAAGTATTAAACAGCATAAAATGGGTATACGAAGCATTTCTAGGAGAAGACCCTCCGAACTTTAGAAAAGTTTTAGAAAAAGTTCGCCCGGATATAGTGTTCTTGGGTCCCGATCAGACAGGGCTTGTAGAACCTACGAAAAAAGGAATCAAAGAATTGGGGTTAAGTACGGAGATAATTGTATTGGATCATAAACTTGCAGATTTTTCTTCTTCAAAGATAAAACAACAGATAAAAGAAAGCTGCTAACTAGCTAATTTTCTTTTATATTCGTTTGCAGCCAAATGTGCTTGACGGATTGGTTCGGGAAGTTTTAAGCCCTTCTTTGTAAACGCAAGTGTCAACTTTATTGCTGTCTGCAAAGTTATCATATTGCCTACGCTCACGAAAATAGGCTTACAGCCTTTCCTTGTTTGTAAGGCTGCACCAATTATTTCGTCGTCTAGATATATGTAGGCAAAAATGTCCTTCCACTCGGAAATTCTACCTACCAACAGTTTCTTTGCTATTCCTATGGTTGGCTTCTTTATTATAACACCTAAGTGGCATGCAAACCCGGCTCTATATGGATGAAGCCTGCCATTTCCATCTACAAATACTAGCTGATAATCGGTCTTAATTTTTCTCAGCGCCATATAGGCTGGCAAAACCTCTCTAAATGCTAGAAGAGTTGGTATATAGGGAAATACCGTTTTAACAACCACGGTTTCTTTTTCAACAACATTCAGGTCCGGATACCTGACAACAGCTGCAGCACCTATAGACAAATCCTCTAAAAAAGCAACATCCACTCCCACCGCATAGCGTATAGGAAACTCTATCTCGTCTTTCTCTATAACCATTTCAGCTATACGCTTCTGGGCCAGCCTAGCTTTTTTAAGAGAAAAATTAGGAGGAACTAGAATATTACGCCTCTCCTTTCTCGGATACAAGTCTATTCGCCTTTTCTAGAGCCTGAATAAGCTCAGAGCTTTTCTCATAGAATAAAATATCCTTCCTCGTATTCTCGATGATAATCCTAGCCACATCCATCTTATGTCTCAACCCTGGCAGTAAAGCCTCTGGATACGATAACCTGCTAAGCTCAACATAGAGTGTTTCCATCAATCTAAGAATCTCCCAGGCTGTGTCGATTTTATTTTCCTTTATAAGTGTTAGTGCATATCGCCTCAACTCACCGATAACGTCTCCAAAGCCTGCAAGATAAGCTGGAATTGTGACTTCTAGTTCGCTTAGGCTTATCAGTCGCTTATTTTTTACAATGTTGTACAAAGTCGAAGCCTCTACATATTCGGTGAAAGCGCTGTTCACTGACCCAGAATAATAAAGGATTGGCTCTGTATTTTTGTATTCATTTATCTTGTCTACAAGCTCTTTAGCCTCTGCTAGTGTTTCTTCAGCCCTTTGAAAATTCTTGCTATGGATATGAAATACCGCTTCTCTACATTTCCGTGTCAGTTCGCGAGTTAACCTTAAGAGATTTTCACGTAATTTGTCCCTATTTTCCAGTCTAGATATAATTTCTTCGAGATTCTTCTTCCAGGTAATGGTATCTATCTTAATGCCCATTAGTGTTACCTTGATAGAATTATGATTCGATAGCAAAATTATTTTTGTACAACACCTTTGATGAGTAGAGGCATTATGCAGATTCCCGAAGACCTGCGTAAGGCAGGACATATTAATAACGAGGCATTAAAGCTTGCTTTAAGTATCGTAGAAGAAGGAGTTGAACTTCTTGATATAGCGGAGAGGATAGAGAATTTTATAATATCTCGAGGCGGGTTTCCAGCATTCCCGGTGAATATTTCTATAAATGAAGTTGCCGCTCATTATTCACCGTGTATCAATGATAATAAGAAAATTCCTCCGGGTTCTGTCGTCAAAATAGATGTGGGTGTTCACGTCAATGGCTACATTTCTGACGCAGCAATTACAATATTTTTCAACAGGAAATGGAAAAACCTCGTATACAGCGCATGGAGTGCTTTGAAGGCAGCCATATCTATTGCACACGATGGTTTACCTCTTAGTGATATCGGAAAAGCTGTATCTAGAGAGATAACATCTCGAGGATTTAGGCCCATCGAAAACTTGACTGGTCACAAGATAGAGAGATACAACCTTCATGCGGGAAAAAGCGTCCCTAATGTTCCCTCGATAGAATTTAGGTTTTTAAGAATGAAAACGGGAGAGATCTATGCAATAGAGCCATTTTCTACAAACGGGATAGGCTATGTTAATAGTGGAGGTTCGAGTCATATCTATAGGGTGGTTTCAACCAGAAGACTTAAAAAGTCAAAGGAACTTTCACATATTCTTCTCGAGTTATGGAACACGTATAAGGGGCTGCCATTTTCTGAACGGTGGGTAATCGGGAAAATAATCGATAAAAAGGAAACCCTAGAACTTCTTGTAAGGGAGAAGAGAGTTCACCACTATTCAATGTTGATTGAGGATAAGAGAGGCTTTGTTGCACAGTTTGAAGACACTATTGTTGTTGGTGAATCTGATAGTATTCCTTTGGTAAACACTCTAGAGATAATTGAGTTTTAGGCAGACGATTTTTTCTCAAAGACACCTTCTTCCTTAGATATATAGTAGAGGATGGGTATGGATAGGAGAGCTGTGTTTTTTCCCTTTTCAGTTAAATTATATATTACATTTCTGTTAGATGTTGTTAATACTTTTCTCTCGACAAAATTCATAGCTTCCAGTTCTTTGAGTTTTAGGGATAAACTACTTTGATTTACTTTTAGTATTCTTTTTAGTTGAGTGAAAGTTAGGGGACCTGAAATCAATAATGTGTATAAAATCTCTAAAACCCACTTCTTTGACAATATTCTAAAGCTAGGCTGAAGAATAGATACAAGGTACATTATTTCATCTACCGTGACCTTGTTTTCTGACAAAATTTCGTCTAAAGTAGTCGAAATACCCGTTATTGTATGCGAGATTCTTTTTTCGATCTTATTATAGAGCTCTTCTCCTAACTGAACCCTCAATAATACCACCAAAAGTTTAATTATTAAACCAAGTATATATTATAAACCGATTGGGTGGCATCATGAAATACGACGCAATAGTAATTGGTGCAGGACCTGCAGGCTTGGCTTTTGGAAGAACTCTTGCAGAAAAGGGATATAGGGTCGCTATTCTCGAAAAAGAAGACCAGCTTTCAACAAAACCTTGTGGTGAAGGAATCAGTGCACGAGTATTAGAGACCGCGAGAATCTCGCAAAAAGATGTTTCCCGCTTTGCTTCTAGAATAATTAAAGGAGCTACAATTATAGCTCCTAACGGAAAACAGATCATTATAAAACAGGAAGGCGAAATGGGATATATAATCGACAAGAGAAACTTTCTCAGAGTAATGGCCGAATATGCTGCCAATGCTGGCACAGATATTTTTATGAGAGAACAGGCCAAGGACTTCGAGAGAACATCCAGCAACACAATACGGATAAAAGCTAGAACAATAGAGCTTGAAGCACCACTTCTCATAGGAGCAGATGGATATCTATCAACAGTATCAAGGAAATTTAATCTAGAAAAGCCAGGTGAAAGAAAAGTTATACCAGCTATACAATATGTTATGACCAACGTTGATGTCGAAGACCCTGAACTCACATATTTCTATATAGGCAATAATATAGCTCCATTGGGATATGTCTGGATATTTCCAAAGGACGGTACTCTAGCAAATGTCGGAATAGGTGTTCAAGGAGCATCACCTAGATATTATCTAGATAAATTCATTAAGGAGCACAAAGAAATTTTCTCCAAGTCAAAGATAATAGAATTTAGAGGTGCAGCAGTAACTATTGGAGGTCAGCTCGAAAAGATCGTAACAGACAATGTAATGCTTATTGGAGAAGCTGCTGGACAAGTTATACCTTTGACGGGAGGGGGAATACACACATCGATTGCTGGAGGAAAAATTGCTGCAGAAATAGCTGCCGAAGCCTTAGAAAAGGGTGATCTGTCAGAAAAATTCCTTGCAAAATACAAGAAAGAATATGATAAATACTGGGGCAAGAGAATCAATGATAGTTTGAAAGGCTTAAAGGCGATAGAAAACCTTAACGATGACGAACTAAATCAACTTGCAGAAATATTCGATGCAGAAGATATAATAAACCTGGCTAACGGAGAAAATATAACAAAAGTAGCTATGAAATTACTAAAACATCCAATATTTAGCGTAAAAATCGCAAAGATTCTATTGTCAAAATAACATCATAATAGCATAATAATATATAAATGTCAATTTTTTATCAACAAAAAGGATATATATAAGCTAAATATTCATCTATAATCGAGTTCCGACCATAGCCACCGGGCAACGCCCGATCCCGTCAGATCTCGGAAGCTAAGCCGGTGGCGCCGCCGCGAGTACTGGGGTCTGCGGCCCCGGGAAAGCGCGGTGTCGGAACTCATCCTTTTATCTTCTTATAAAGCTAGAGATAAGGCTTAATTCTCTCTTCATCATTGCTCAGCTGATGATAACATATGGGCTTGGAAGTTGCAGTCGTAGGAGTCGGACGCTGGGGTAAAAACCATGTCAGAGTCCTTGCCGAACTTAAAGGAAAAATCGTTGACCGACTTGTTATAGTTGATTCCAATATTGCAAGAGCAAGAGAGATCGCCGAAAAATATCCTGCTGATGCAATTTATAGTAGTGTTGAAGACCTTACTGCTAAGGAAAAAAACTTGGATGCTGCTATAATTGCTGTACCAACAGCATATCATTACAAGATAGCCTCATATCTGTTAGACTTCTATAATCTTTTCATTGAAAAGCCCTTGGCATCATCTATAGAAGAAGGGTTCGACCTGGTCAAAAAGTCCGTTAGAGAGGAGAAAATTGTTGCTGTAGGCCACATCGAGAGATTCAACCCTATAGTAAATATCGCACTCAAAACTGTAAAAGAAATGGGAGAAGTTTTGGAAATTACCGCTAAAAGACTGGGTCCTGGACCCGCTAGCAATTATACGCTTAACCTTGGCGTAGCCCATGACCTGCTTGTACACGACGTAGATATAGCAAGGCTGTTTGCAGGGACTCTACCATGGGGAGTTTTTGCACACACATCTTACTCTCCTAGTTTTCCTTACGAAATTGAAATCTCGGCACAATATCTTTTTGACAAAGACCCGTCTGCATTCCTTGTTGCAAGCTGGCGTACAACTCCAAAATATAAGCACAGAAGTTTCTCAATACGCCTCGAGAATGCAATAATACATGTTGACTATATCCTGAGGAGGATAATTATAGACACTGGACTAGAAATTCATAAGTTCGGCAACGAGAAAAAAGCTGTAGTACATTCTGAAAAAACCGGCATAGAGATCTCATATTTGCAAGAAGAACCCTTGAGACTTGAACTCGAAGACTTCCTAATGAGTATTATAGAACATCGAAAACCGACAGTAGACATTATTGACGGCTATATAGCTCTTAAATGTATTGAAAAGGCGCTTGAATCAGCAAAGAAAAAGAAACTAGTCGAAATATCATGGGATGAACTGGATAAAGTTAGATAAAACCTAGTTTTTCGGTGGATAAACTTATCTGGACAAGTTTTCTAGGCAAATTCTTTCTCCAAAGATATAGGTTAGATTGTAGTACTGGCATTTCTCTTAACAGAGGAGACTTTGCCACAGCTATATATGGTATATTTTCACTTATGTTTGGCGATAAAAAAAGGGAAATAAAGGATTCAAGAACATTCAATTGCGCGCCTTTTAGCCGACCATAAATAGTGTATATAGTGTTTGTATTGCGATCCGATATAACTCTAACAAAATTTTTATCGCCTAATCCTATCTTTGTCGTCGATACATTGTTTTTTATCATTTCACGATTTATTAGAAATAGAAAATTTTCTTGCCTCTCTACAACTATAACATTTAATGGCTTCTTATGGTCGATGCCGAGAACATCAAGAACAAGTGAAAATGCCACCTGTTCAATGTTTTCGTCTAAATAATTTTCTACGATGTAGCTTCGGTCTACTTGACCTCCGACATACATTTCAACTTTTCCGTTAGGTTCTTTTATCCTTAATTCCACGCAACCCTTTTTGTAATCAAATAAACCTGTTTCTTCAAAAAACAGATTCATTATTTTTTCAAAATCTCTAGGAAAGGTAGGATTTTTTAGCTTCTCACTAATATAGGATTTCACACCGATATTTCTAAGGTAAATGGCAAGCTGTGCACAGACAAGGCATGGCTCAAACACGATACAACTATCTTTTAACTGTGTTAGAAGTCTGGTCCAGCCCTCTAGATTTGAAAGATTAAAGCGGTGTTTTTCGGATTCAACATAGGGTTCTTTAAATAGGAACACTAGGTCGTATTTTTCAGATAATTTCTCCGGTACTGTATTAGCTAAATTTTCTGACAAAAAAATTCTTGGAAAAAACAGATACCTTATGTAGCTTGGTGTCGCATAGAGAGCGTCTTTGGGCGAAGAATTCATGTTCCTTAATCTTCGAGGCGATGTTATCTGAGGTGTTCTTTCGGTGAAAATGTCTATTCGGTACCTTGGAGAAATTTTTCTGAGCCAATTAACGAAGGAAAGGGAGAGATAATTCATCCCGATTATGGCAATCTTTTTGAACATCGTAATCATCACCTTACCGTCATGCCTATTCAGGTCGGGGTTGTAGGAAAACCTAATACTGGGAAATCCACGCTTTTTGCCGCAGCAACACTTACTGATGTTAAAAGGGCGCCATATCCATTCACAACCATAGACCCTAATATCGGTATAGGATATGTCCGAGTTAAATGTGTCTGCAAGGAAATTGGAGTAAAAGATAATCCCAGAAATTCGATATGTATAGATGGATGGCGTTTTATTCCTGTCGAACTAATAGATGTCGCGGGTCTTGTCCCAGAGGCATGGAAGGGGAGAGGTTTGGGTAATCGATTTCTAGACCATCTACGAAGAGCTTCAGTGCTAATTCACGTCATAGATGCTTCTGGAGGAACAGATGAAGAAGGAAGACCAGTAAAGCCTGGCACATATGATCCTGCACATGATATAGAATTTCTTGAAAGAGAACTAGATATGTGGATGTTTCAAATCATATCTAAGGACTGGGAGAAGATATCGAAGATCATGGATATAAACAAAAACTATGAAGAACTTTTCAAAAGATTCAGCGGCCTCGAGATTTCAAGAGAGAAGGTACTAGAGGCTATAGAGAGGCTTGGATTGTTCTCTAAGAGAGTTATAAACTGGACCCAGGACGACATACTATCCCTCATAAGAGAGGTTAGACGCAAAGCCAAGCCAATAGTTATTGCTGCAAACAAGGCAGACATAGATATTGCAGAAGACAACATAAAACGTTTGCAGAAAGAATTCGGAAAACGATATAAGATCATACCAACGTCCGCAGAATCAGAGCTAGCTTTAAGAAGAGCCGCAAAAGCAGGTCTCATAAAGTATCTGCCAGGTGATTCGGATTTTGAGGTAATCGGACAACTTACAAAGAAACAGGAAGATGCATTAGAGTACATCAGGAATAATGTCTTGCAGAGATATGGATCTACAGGCGTGCAGCAGGTGATAAACACTGCAGTATTGGACGAACTTGGCATGATAGCGGTTTTTCCCGTAGAAAACGATACAAAGTTCACAGACCATAAGGGGAATGTTCTGCCAGACGTCTACTTAGTGCCAAAAGATACTACTGCAAAAGAGTTCGCATACAAGATACACACAGACCTTGGCGAAAAATTTGCCTTCGCTATAGATGCTTTGACTAAAAAACGCATTTCTGCAGAAGAAAAACTATACCACAGGATGGTTATTAAGATAATAACATCACGCTAGGCAGGGATATTGAATGATAATAGACCTCGAGGACGTAAACTATTGGTATCCATCTTCATCAGATCCTGTTTTAAAAAACATTCACCTCAAAGCCGATAGAGGCGAAATAATACTTTTAACCGGTCCGAGCGGTTGTGGGAAAAGCACACTTGCCAGAATCCTAAATGGGCTAATCCCCAACTTCTATGGGGGAAGGCTTGAGGGAAAAATAAGCATCATTGGAATGGATCCTAGAGAAACACCGACTTATAAGCTAGCAAAACATGTCGGCTTTGTATTTCAAAATCCCGAGAACCAGCTATTCTTTTCTACGGTCGAGAAAGAACTTGCCTTCGGTCTCGAAAACCTCGGTATAAGCCCTGAAATTATCATGGAAAAAATCGAGAAAATCTTAAAAGAATACGGTATAGAGGATTTAAGAAACAGGTCTCCATCCGAGCTCAGCGGAGGTCAACAACAGAAGGTAGCAATAGCATCTGTCATGATCATGAACCCTGAGATTATAGTTTTAGACGAACCCACCGCAAACTTAGACCCAGTTTCAGCGATAAAGATTCTCGGACTTGTGAAAAGGAAAACTCTTGAAAAAAACACACTTACCATAATAATTGAGCACAGGATAGAGATAGTACTGCCCTTTATCACCAGGCTTATAGTGATGAAAGACGGAGAAATCGTAGCCGACGGAGACCCCATAGAGACCATTATAACCTATAGACACATAATAGGCATACCGCCGATCCTAAGACTATATGAAAGACTCGAAGAAAATGGTATTAAAATCCCCAAAAAACCAAAAACACCCGAGGAACTAGCACTAATGATCTATCGTTATCTCCAAAAACATCAAATATCCTTAGGCAAATAGCTTGATGGAAACAAATGGACACGCCGATAATCCGCGTAGAAAACGTACATTACAGATATCCCAGCGGTATAGAGGCATTAAAAGGAGTATCCTTAGAGATATACCCTGGCGAGTTTATAGCCATAATGGGAGAAAATGGATCTGGAAAAACAACACTTATCAAGCATTTTAACGGCGTATTAAAGCCGTCTAAGGGACACGTTGTCGTAAAAGGTATAGACACGGGAGAAACAAGCGTTGCAGAACTCTCAAAAATAGTAGGCATAGTCTTCCAAAACCCCGACCATCAGCTCTTCGCAGAAAACGTACTAGAAGAAATAGCATTCCCTCTGAAAAACTTCGGTTTCAGCGAAGACTTCATAAAACGCAGAGTTGAATGGGCTTTAAAAATAATGGACCTAGAAAAATATTCTAACAAATCCCCCTATATGCTAAGCATCGGAGAAAGAAAAAGACTAACAATAGCTGCCGTCCTTGCGTACGATCCAGAAGTAATTGTTTTAGACGAACCAACAGCTGGGCAAGATTATCTTCAGAAAGAAAAAATCTCAGAAATCATGAACCTATTAAGACTGGCTGGAAAGACGGTTGTTGTAGTAACCCACGATGTCGAGTTCGTAGTCGAACACATAGATAGAGTAATACTCATGTCAAACGGACACATCATAGCAGATGGAAAAACGCCAGAAATTCTCTCAAGAATAGAGCTCATCAGAAAAACAAGAATTCTCCCACCACAAATCACACGTCTAGCCTACCTACTCTATACCAAGAATATAATCTCTACGAAATATTTCATAAAAACCGACGAGATAATCGGAACCCTCTTAGAAATATTAAAGGATAAAAAGGAGGAGATGAGATAATGGAGATTTTGCAGGCATTTAAATACACTAGAAAGGACACACTAATAGACAGGCTTGACCCAAGAACAAAATTCATTATCTCCACTTCTCTAACCCTAACATCTCTCCTGTGTTTCAGTATTACAATACAGACAATTCTCCTGCTAATTACACTTCTACTAGTATTTGTGTCAAAAAGAATGATTCAATGGATAAAAAGCCTGAAAGGTCTAACAGTCCTTGTAGCATTAATATTCATTTTAAACCTCATCTCAATGCCGGGCTTCGACGTTCTCTACTCGTCAATAATGGCGCTTCGTTTCTTGGTAATAACAGCTTCATTCTCGCTCTTCTTCCTAACAACAACCCCTGACGACCTAGCAGCAGCCCTAGAAGAAATAAAAGTCCCCAGAGAGTACTCCCTGCTATTCACCCTTTCATTTCGATTCGTACCGACGCTTGCCAGTGATGTAGAAATAATATCAGACGCACTAAAAAGTAGAGGATTCGAGTTAGAAAAGGGAGGATTTATCCAAAGAATCAAAAACTACGCCTACCTTCTCATACCCTTAATAGTCTACGAGATACGCCGAAGCCTAATGATAGCCGAAGCTCTCGAAGCCAGAGCGTTCGGAGCAACAAAAAAGCCTACAAGAATAACAAAACTCGACATGAGTATATACGATTATACTCTCATCATAATATTCCTGGTAATTCCCTTGATACTATATCATATCGCAAGCATTTATCCGTGAAAACGCGTACCCCACAAAAATCATACAAAAACAAGTCTACCTTCTAGACAAAACTTCTATCCAAGGATTATCAATCACATAGCTGGGTAGACCCGCCTTACCATCATCCTTAACAGCTTCGGAAAGATACTCCCTAACTTTTCTCTGTCTTGTAACAGCTCCTTCACCCAGATTGTCGATTTTTGCTGAAAGCTTCTCAATATTTTTGTTCAAATTATCAATACCTAGTGCTAATCTCTCCATTAAAACAACAAGCCTCTCAGAGACAACATCACTATTCTCGACAACACTCCTACTCTCCACAGTCTGCGGCAATACATAATTCCTCTCTGACGCTAAAACCTCACGTAAAGCCTCCTTCACACTCTCCTCAACTATTCTCTTTATATCCTTAAGAACAGCATTCCTTATCTCCTCAATAATGCTCTTGGACTCGATAAAACCCATAGACCCATTCTTCCCATTATCATTAACACTAGACGCAAGACTTTGACGCAAATAGAATTTGCTAGGATCCAGTCCCATATCCTTGGCAATCTTCCTATACTTGTAGAGAGCCTTATACACTGTACGCTCAGACACTCCCAAAAAAGCCGCAAGCTCCTTAGCGCTCCCCCCTCTTCTAGCATAAGTCTCAACAATCCTCCTCTCAGTATCAGTCAACCTACTGAGTACCTCTGGAATCAGCTCCATAAAACATCCTGTTAATACAATGGTAATACCACAAATTTAACATATCCCCCAGCCTCGAAAATAATTACAAAAGAAATAATGGTCTAAAAAATAAACTAATTTTTACAAAAAATGGTTAAATGGTGGGGCCGCCGGGATTTGAACCCGGGACCACCAGCGCCCCAGGCTGGCTTAAGGGAGCCTTTTATCGGCTATCCTTCCAGGCTAGACTACGGCCCCTTGTTTATCCTTGTTGATGAATTCTTGGAGAATTTTATGTTTTTCTTTAAGAGATGTCGATAACGACTGAGACTAATTTCAAGGAGCATTATGCCTTATGTTTTATTCGATTCTGATTTTTGAAACAGTTAGTCAATGAATTTTTATATATCTTTTATACATGTTTGTGGCTGGGGCCCGTGGCGCAGATTGGATAGCGCGGCGGCCACTCCCATCAGGGGAGCCGTAATGCGGTGGCTACCCACCCCTCTTTCTTGGCGAAAGTTTTAAAGGATTCTTTGAAGTGTCTTGTAGGGTGATTTGATGACAAGCGTTACATTGAAACTTCCAATGTGTACATCATGTGGTAGACCTATTCCTCCCTTCGAAAAGGCGGCAGTGTTTAGGTGCCCTAATTGTGGGGAAGTGATTATATGGAGATGTCAGCGTTGCAGAAAACAGGGCAATCCTTATGTATGTCCTAAGTGTGGTTTTGTAGGACCTTAATGCGAGGTGTGCAGGTTGGCTAAGGTCGCAGTTTTGATGAGAATATTGCCGGAGGATGCTGATACTAAGCCAGAAGTGCTTCTGGAAAAGATTAAGGAAAAATTACCTGAGAAATATTCTATTGCTCAATATCAATCAGAACCTATTGCGTTTGGACTTGAAGCTTTGAGGATAATCATCCTTATGCCTGAGGATATTGAAGGAGGGACTAGCGAGTTAGAGAATATCATATCGTCGATCGAGGGAATAAGCCAGGTCGATATTTTAAACGTTGGAAGAATAATGGAATAAAAATTCCTTTTTCATATCAGGGGTCATTTTAATGCCTTTTCTTCACGTATCAGCGTAACTCTGAAAAATCATCCCCTGTCTATTTCTTTTGAAACAACGATATATAGACGTTTTGAACTTCATGTTAGACAAAATTACTGGTAGAAAATGTCTATGATGATATCTGTAATGGATTGTATGCTTTTAGTTTTTCTATGGCTTCTCTGAGTATTTCGATGTCCACAGTGTTGTCGTAGGGTTCAAGTAGTTCTCCGCATTCAGGGCATGTATACCCATAATCGTCGGCTTCGTCGAATGTATACCTTTTCTTACATTTTGGACATATGAAGTACTCGTTGTTTTCTTCATATCTCAGCCTTGTTTCTAGTACTTTTATCGCCATGCGTTTTCGATCCTCCAGTATCTGGTAGGCCGGTTCTTCTGTGAGCCTCCAGAAGTACTTGTACCACCCGATTTTTTCGTCTCTTGCTCTGCGATATTTTACAAGACGGGCCTCGAACATTAGGTTCAGTGTACGTCTGACATCGCTTACATCTATTTTCAATATTTTAGCTATGTCGTCGTCTGTTATTTCTCCATGTTCTTTCAAGAGCTTTGCAATATCTCCGGCAAGTTTTCCGTGAATTTTCTCTGCAAGTATTACGAGCGCGTCTTGTTCAGAGCTCATGATAGAGTACCTCGTTATAATATTGTCAATAATATCAAACAAAGATTTCGATGCGTAAACCTATGTTAGACTCTCACGACCTTTTTGCCTCTAGGAGAGGGTATAACCTTGATCTTAGCGTTTTCGAACTCTCTTAGCAGTTCTTCTCCTCTGAAAAGCCTGTCTAGGAATACTGCTAGAGCTGCGACTTCACTGTGCGGCTGGTTTCCTATAGCAACGTTATAGTCCGCGAGTTCATATACTATGCCTGGAACCTTTTTCCCTCCAACAACTACTAGAATATCTTTGTTTTCTTCCAATATCCGTTGAATTACATCGCTTGACTGTATGTTTACCCCGTACATTGTTAAATGGACCACTATACCGTTTTCTCTTTTCCAAGCCTTTATGAATGATATGGGGGACCCTGTAGCTTTCACCTCAAATGGTCCTCCCCAGTTTTCGATGACTTCGAGTATGGATTGGATAGTATTTTTTTCTACGTGTTCTTCTAATATAATTCCATCTGCGCCAAAGGCTCTTGCGACAAGTCCTACATGTGTTGTTATCCTTAAGTCTCTATGTGGGCGGTGTCCGAGCCGTAATACGTAGACTTTATGTTTTAGCTTCCAAGACAACGTTCTCAACCCTTCTCTTGTATTTCTCGATGACTTCTTTTCGCCCTTCGATGGTGAGTTCTATAATACCTCCGTCAAGAGGCTTAATGCTTACTATTCTACACTTGCTTTCGATTTCTTTTATAATGTTTCTGTGAGTTTTAGTTTCGATATAGATTTTCTCTAATGTTCTCTCAGGAAGCATTTCGAGAATCTTTTCTTTTAATTCTTCTATGCCTTCTCCATTTAGAGCTGATATCTCTACAATATTTCTAGTATATTTTTCGAGTATGCTTCTTTTTGCTTCTCTTTCTGCTTTATTTATTTTGTCTATTTTATTTGCAACTAGAAGAATCTTTGACTTGGGAATGGCTAAACTGTAGAGTGTAGAAACACTCGCTAAGATTTTTCTTTTTATTTCTTCTTCGGGTTCTGAGATATCAACTACTAGCAACAGGAGATCGGCTAATGTACTTTCTCCAAGAGTTGTGTAAAACGCGTCGAAAAGTGTTTCTGGTAGACTGTCTATAAAGCCGATAGTATCCGACACTAGGATTGGTAGACCATTGATACGTATGCGCTTTGACACAGTTGAGAGAGTTGCGAAGGGTTTACCATCTATGTACCTGTTTTGTCCAGTTAGCCTGTTAAACAGTGTAGTTTTTCCCGCACCTGTATAGCCAGTCAGAGCCACAGTGTAGAGACCTGCTTTGACACGTTTCTTCCATCGGTTATTTTTCTGTCTCCTTATTTTTTCAAGCTCTCTTTCTATTTTAGAAATCCTAGAATTAACGTATGTATAATAGGCGTCCACGGCATACTTTCCTCCGCCAAGAAAACCATGAAGTTCTCCTCTTTTAGCTAAGCTGATATATTCTTTGGCAAAACTTAGCTCTCTCTTTAGTCTTGCAAGCTCTATTTGGAGTTTGGCCTCTTTGCTACCAGCCCTATTAGCGAATATCTCTAAGATAAGCTCAAACCTGTCTATAACATCAACCCGAAGAGCCTTTCTTAGATTATATGCATGGCTTGGCTTTAGTTCATTGAAGAAAATTACCTTCTCTACATCTTTCTCGTAAACGATAGTTTTCAGTTCCTCGACTTTTCCTCTACCAATATTGTATTTGGGGTCTGGCGGACGTACTTGTTCGATCTCATCGACAACAATATAGCCTGCACTTTCTGCTAACTCTCTGAGTTCATAAAGCATGTTTTTTTCATTACGTAGACGCCGTTGAACAAGTATGACCCTGCCCTTCATAACTAAAAAACCTTAGGTTTACTTTTCCTTAAATTCAACAATATCTCCAAGGGTGAGTTCGTATTCTCCCCCTCCTCTATACTCACCGCCCAAGAGGTCTTCTTCCTCATAAACCTCGATAAGTTTTATCTTCAAAACCTTTTCGAGCTTCTTGGCAAGGTTGATTGTAGGTTGAAGAGTTCCAGCTTCAATTCTTCTAATTGTCGACTCTTTTTCACCAACCATAGTAGCCAGCAATTCCCTAGTCAAACCCATTCTTTCTCTAGCCTCTTTTATTCGCTGAGCATAATCCTCTACAATCTCTTCAATAATCTCACGGCGAACCTTAGGCTTATATCTCAAATTCGCACCCCTCCTCTCTTTGGAGAAGAAAGGCTTATTAAAGTTAATTACTTTAACTACAGTTCTCCCCCTAGCGCACCTGCTACATACAATCATTTCAGCCCTATCTATCACTACTTTATATGCTACTCCTCTAATCTCCCTACCGCATAATTCGCAACGAAGCATCTCTGACTATTCAACACAATACAAAGGTATATTTATTTATCCAATTGGTCTAAAAAAGCCGACAGAATTATGGGATTCAGGATGTTCACAGAAACTCCAGCATCACTGCTAGAAATTAGAATAATTTCAAGTATTCTATCTTATCAGTATGGAATAGACTACAAAAAAATATATCATATGTTGAAAAATTTAGACGTTAGAATACAGCGTTCTTCCTCAACTGGAAGGATTCGCCACGTATATATTGAAGGCAAACTTGTTTTCACCCTCAGAGCCACAGATAGTTATGTCGTGTTTACACCCCAAGGCGTGATAATGCTACATGATCTTTTAGCTGACAGATACTATATAGCCGTTACCGATGATGCAGCCGAATACATAGCTAAAGGTAGAACTGTTTTTTCCAAACATGTTATAGAGGCAGATCCTCAAATCCTACCCGGTGACGAGGTTTTTGTCAAAAACAAGGATAAAGTCATTGCTATAGGTAAAGCACTTCTTCCAGGCTCAGAGATGGGAAGAATAAAAAGAGGAAAAGCCGTTAAAACACGCAAGGGTATTAGAGAAAAATAATAAAAAAGTTTTACTTTTTATACAAAACCACGTATCTGAACTGTCTCCTGTTCTCGATACGTGCATTAAATTTCTGTTTTAGAACCCTTTCAATCTCCCTGTAATAATACTGGTTTGTAAGCCTGGCTGGGGGGCGAATTCTTGGTACGAGCCCCCTTATGATGTTTATATCTGTAGTCTTCTTTATATAAGAGACATATGCATACCTTAGGAGAGTGCGGAGTTTTATAGAAATCTTTCTGGATTTTGTTGACTCGATAAGCTTGTTTGTTATAATTATTACCTGGTTGATAAGCTTCTCCTTTTCAGAATCAAGCTTAGAAGCTGTCATGCCGTCACCTCGACTTCTGCTTTATTTTATCCTAGATAATATTTAAGCTTAACTACATTATATTCTCGTAAAAATAGTCAGTAGTCGAAATAATTTTTACCTTTGTCATAATCCAATTATATCTTTTAGTGCCTGTTCATCAATATCCAGTATTTCTGTGATCACACGAACACGATGTTTCCATGGTTTGAGAAAATACCGGTTGTCTACATAGACAGTCTCTTTTATGCCCTCTTTTAACTTATCAATTTTAAACAGCGTGTTTTTTTCTCTATTTCTTATATCGATATATGTGATCTTTTTTACAATAAAAACATCGTCGTCCTCTGTATCAAATTCTTTTTCTTCGATATTGTATTTTCCGTGCACCAGATCGTTAAATGATATGTTTAACGTTCCTCCAAAGTCGTCATCAAAACATATTATATCCTCTGGATTAAAATCCACAACATTCGCATCACTCGGTTTTGATATCTCTCTGTTCTTTACGAGAAATACCTCAGTAGAAACTTCCATATTTAATGGTTTAGGGTCATCTGCGACTACGTTAAATGAGAAAAATTTTTCCTTCATTTTGTCACCCTTTGGAGTCTGGCTGGTTATTCTTCTATAACTGGTATTCCGAACTTCTTAGATGCCATTACGTGATCCTCATAAGGTATCGAATCGACGTCAATGATTCCTTCATAATGTTTCCTATATGTTTCGCTGCTGATCAATTTCTTGATGTTTCTTTTATATTTCGTTTTTATTAGTTTCTTTCCTGTCAACGCTTCCCACTCTTTTATCGAGTAAGAAAAGGCTTTCTGTGCTCTATCTCTGTAGAGATCCGGTATAACATTGAATGAGCAAAATGGCACCTCTCTTCCGTCAGGCATTACATAATGAATGTCGCATCTCATCACCCTGGCTACGTCGTGGTTGTAAAGGTCCTGGAAATGCATCATTCCCAGGAATAGAGCATTATAGTGGAACTCTCCCAGCGAGCTATAATCGTGTCTTATGAAGATCTTGTACAGCATTTTAACTATTTTATTACCTTCACGAAGTCTTTTTGGAGCTTTGTTTATATCTACAAATTTTCTTAGGTTTACTAGCAGGTCAAGTAGCACGAAATATTTGTTTTTGCCTTTTTCAAGTTCCTCGGCTTTTTCGTCGAGATATTTTAGGAACCCCTCAACATCGACAAACCTTGTGATAGGTATTAGTTCACTGTCCTCCTGCCATACATATGTGGCCGCTCCGCAGGCAAAGTGTGTTGTTAATGTTAACTGTGGTTTACCAGTTATGGCTTCAATAAATCTTGATATTGGAGCCACACTTGGTACTGGATACCAGTCGTAACGAGATACTTGTCCTCCTGTTTCTTTCTCGATTTCTATTATCACGTCTGGAATGGTGACTCTTTCTTTGTCCCTCTGTTTGCGAGGCATTCTGCCTGTTATTGAAACTGGCTGTATGTTTACTCCTCTTACGATATCGTTGTGTTTTAGTCCAAAGCGAATTATTTTTCCAACCTCATGTAAGTTATAGTTCTTTATTATTGTTGGAACAAGAACAACACCGAGTCCCGCCTTTCTTAGATTGTCTAAAGTGTATGGCACCTCCCAATGATTTTTAGGGTTAGTATAGGGTGATACACCGTCAAAGCTCATATATAAAACATTTGTACCAGCTTCTCTCAACTTTTTAGCGAGTTCTGGTTCATATGCGATTCGTATACCAGTAGTATTCACTTGTACATGTGTATATCCTTCCTCTTTTGCCAACTTTACAATTTCAACTAGGTCATCTCTTAGAGTAGGTTCGCCTCCAGTGATTTGTAGCGCAATTGCTGGTTGCGGACGCAATCTTCTTGCTTGGCGTATCATGTACCTGATATGCTCTAATGTAGGCTCGTAAACATATCCTGCCCTTGATGCAAAAAAGAAACAGTAAAAACAGCTCAGATCACATCGGTTGGTTACTACTATATTTATTAGGGCTGGGTGTGACTTATGCCTTGGACAGAGTCCACAGTTATATGGACAGGGTGCGATAAGGGGAACATGTGTCCACTCGTTACCTTTACCGTCATGTTGATGACGTCTAAATCTTTCGTATAGCTCATAATCTCCAAAATATATTTCTTCGATCTCACCATGTTCTGGGCAAACTTTTCTAATCCATACCTTATTTTCACGCTTAAATACAACTGCTCGCAATATAGAGTTGCATTCTGGGCATGCAGAGAGAGTATAAGTTATGAATTCTTCTCCCTCTCTAAGTTCGGGTTTATGTTTTAGGTAAAGCTTGTAATCCTTATTTATTTTCGGCATTAATAAGGGTCTAACCTTCTTCGCGATTTCTTCAAAATCTTCAACTGTAGCATCTTTTAGCTTACTATAATTGACTTTTACTTCATTTTTATCATTCAGTTCAATAAAAAGATCCGCCTTTAACATCAAATCACCATGTTCGTACTATCCTATATTTTATTACCCGTATTTTATTTTTTAAGGTATAAAGGGGATGTATAAATATTCCGTCGTCATATATTTATTTCATACCATAAATTTAATTATCATATATTTTTATTAAAAACAAAAATAAAATCACATACTATTAATAACTAAATCCGTGGGAAGAACTATGAGATCATTCTCTAATATATCCAATATTTCGTAGATCTTTTTTCTCTCTTCAAGATCTATGAAAAGATTTTCTTCTTCAATCAGACTGTTCAATATTTCAACGAGATTTTTTGCTTCTAATAAAAGATTTATTCTTTCCTTATCTATACGTTTTCTCTCTTGAATATATTCTTCGTATGTGACAGAAGAATTTAAGATAAAATTTTCATCAAGTATAAACAACTCTTCCTTCAGCTTTTTTATATTCTCTACAATGTCATCGAGCCGTGCCATTATATATGAAATTTTTGTATAAGGTTTAGAAAAAATTATTATCTTGTTCTTCTCTATCCTTAATTTTTCTGGATCTACGCTAATTTTTTCGCCGCTTTTCTTTTTAATAACTACTTTAAGGGGAATTTTTGTTCTCTTAGATATATATATCTTCCATATTTTACCTATTTTTTCACCGTTTACTGAGTACACATCTTTTCCAACTATTTTCTCAAAGAACTTTTTATCTCTCAGATCTGATAGCAGAAACCCTCTCATAATATCTACCAATAAAGAATACATGCAAGAAAAGTTTTCAAGAGTGCATGAACGGAATATACATAATAGTTCCGTATAACACCTATACTACGATAATAGTTGGGCGAACGAAATGAACGGTAATCCCTCAGATCTGATAATGACAATATTAATCTTAATGGTATTTACCTATTTGTCTAGAGAACTAGAAATTATGCGAGCTATAAGCGAGGCCGAAAACTATCTTGTTGCTTTTAAAAGGAGCAGAGATAGAGCATTTGAAATACTAGTGAAACAGTTCCAAAACTATGCTGACAGCAAAGAAGAACATGTATTAAAAGCTAAGTTACAAAAACTTATTGAGATCACTTATATACTCCCAGTAGACCTTGACCCATTTGGTATTGTTAAAAAAATAAAACATATAGTAAAAACTGCAGAAAGAGAAATCGAGAGAGATGTTTCATCTATAGCAAAAAATGCCTCAAAAACTGATATACAGAATCTTATCAATCTTGTAGAGGCAGTTAGAGCATTAAACTTTCTATACAAGATAATAAACCATTATTATCTCATAGCCCGAAAATTCAAGAGTCTTTGGCTTATCCTTCAGCTTAATGCACAATTACCTTTCATATCAGAAGAATTTAAAGCATTAGAGGCTTTTAAAAACGGCATACCTATAGGTGACACCGCAGGACCTCTTGTTGTAGCAAAGCTTCTCAGAAAATACAAGGATGTACGACACTATGAGCCTGTAAAGGACAGCGAGATAGACGAGACAATAATCAATGGGAGAAGAGTTTTTCTGGTAAAAGCTAAGGGTCCCGGTGCCACTGTAGGGCATCTAGATGATGCCCTAAGATGGATTTTAGAGAGAGAAAAAATTTCATTCATAATATCGATTGATGCAGCCCTAAAACTTGAGGGAGAAGAGACAGGAATAATATCTCATGGATTTGGTGTGGCCATGGGCGGAATAGGTGTCGAAAGGTTCGAGATAGAAGAGCTAGCTACTAGATACAATATTCCCCTTTATGCAGTACTGATTAAAATGTCTGAAGCCGAGGCAAGTTCTGTAATGAACGAGAAAATATTCAAAGCTGTGGAAGAAACCGTTCAAATAATAGAAGAAGTAATAAACGAGCGGACGCTACCTTCATCAAATATAGTCATACTAGGCGTAGGAAACACTATAGGTGTACCTTAATGAGCGAAGACATTGTTTATAGTATTAAAAAGAGATGGCTTCCTGTCTATATAATACTTTTAGTAGCCACGATAGTTCTCATGCTAGGCCTGGGTTACTTATACCTGAAAAGTGGCAGCACAGATTATCTTTCGTCAATTTTGTTAGTTGCTCTATTTGCAGCCTATATAGCATGGTCTATCTCAAAGGTTATTAGAATAAAGATAGCACCTAGAAAACTCGTTAGTCTCGTCAAGTGTACACATTGTGATTATTCAGAAGAAAGAAATTATGAAAAAGGAGACTATGTGTTTAAGAACCTTGGTCAGTGTCCTAAATGCAGTAAAGGCAGACTTTACATATCTGGGATATATCTGAAGGGAGGAGAAGAAAAGATTAAAGAGAAAATACAACCATTACCGTTACTACGCATTTTCTCTTCGATAAAACATTTATAGCCTAGTATTCAGTGATTGAGGAGGGTGTTAATATGGCATATGTTCCTAAAACACTGATGATAAGTAGGTGTGTTCGCTGCGGGAAAAAACTCTACAAAGGCGATGAAATGTACTATTGCCCCAACTGTGAAGTATATTATTGTCCCATTTGTGCAAAGAAAACATTCCACAAGTGCCAGATCTGCGGCAAGCCATTACAGAAGATCTAAGCTATTTTCTGCCCTCTTCTTTCAGCCACATTAATTTAAACGTATATTCCACCATAGGACATTTGATGTTACAAAGGTTGCACGATGTACACTTGTCTTCTGCAATTTTTATCCCTCCAAGTGCCTTGTCTAAAGATATCGCGTTTTTGGGACACCAATTAGCGCATTCAAGGCATTCTGAACAATGATAGGCCCGTATAGATATCCTAGTTACGCTTTCTAGTTTTCTTCTATCTGTAACCAAGATTGTAAGTTCATCCTCACCTAGCTTTTCTATATTAAGCTGGGTTCTGTCAAGTGATGCTGATTTTGAAATATTTAGAAACTTTTCTTCAGCAAGGGGAATTACGCTCTTCTTTACTATTATTTTTAGCTTTCCTTCTTCTGATACTATTCTTATATTTGCACCTCTACGCTCCTGGTAAAACTTCTCCTTTTTTCCAAGGTATCTTAAAATGTCCTTAGGAGGTTCAATCCATCGCCATAATCCATATTTTAGCCACTCATCAGGATAGCCTTCTTTCTCCTTATATTCCTTGAGGAAAACATTCCATGCTTCGTAGATTTGGCGATTCACTCGTTTTGCAAGCTCGAATTCACCCATCTCAGAGGCTGGACATAGCCAACATCCTATCCTGTCGAATCCATGATAATACAACTTGTTAGGCAACAACTTCTTCCATAATATATATAGCCATATGTCAAGTGCTGTCCAATCCAATATAGGCGTCGCCGCTATGATCTTGGGCAACCATTTGTTTCGCCAAACTCTTGAAGAACGAGCTCTTTGTGACGATTCATATTTCCTGATCCCAACAAAGCTCAAAGCAGCTTCAGGGTATATCTTTTTTAATTCTCTAGCTAGTGGTGCAAATTTCGTCACCTTACAACACCAACGAAAGTCTCTTGCGGGAGGTCCCATTATCTTTGCTCCACGCCAGAACTTATCGCCTGCATCGGCTATGATTAATTTTAAGCCTTCCCTTTGAACTATCCTTTTTACATACTCTACAGTTTCTGGAAACTCTATACCTGTATCGTTGAAAACAACCAAAAAGTCTCTCCCGAGAGCTTTCTCTACAAGATGTAATGTTACAAGACTATCCTTTCCTCCAGAAAACGATACAAAAACCGGAAGCCTATATTCTTCATATACTTTCCTTATAAAAGCTATAGCTTCTTTTTCCAACTTTATGAGTCTCTCCAGATTTTCTGAAATAACATCTCTCCACGTCGGGTCGCCTTCTAAATAAGCGTATGGTTTTTTACGCCAACTTTTCAGAACATAGATTCTATTTCTTCTTGCTTTTACTCCAATCCCTAGATAACTTAAATCCTTCGATGCGACGGCAATATATTCGTCGTTTTCTGGAATATTTGATGAAATAATGTCACTTCTATGAATTTCATATCCTCTAACTATTTTAGGAAGACTTGTAATTGCATAATATCCTGTTTTTTCTTTTACCATTTTATAGACAGATATGTATAAGGGACGAAAACGCCATCTTTTCCCAGAAAGATCGTAGATAATATGTCCTACTATTTGTCCATCTATAATTATTTCCTCTCCATAGTCTGGATATTGTACCTTGTTCCCTAGAACTATCTTCCGCCTAGGAATTATACTAGAAAAATTGCCACCAAAGTATTCCTCAATAATCCTATATACGTCCTTATAGAAAAAGCCAAATATAGGCCTTGCATCTACGGGGGGCGTTGCTTTTACTTTCAATAACGTTTTTTCTCTACTTCCTTCTAAAACTGGAATATTTTTATGCGGAGACCACCATAGCTGTGCTGAAATCTTCTTGAGAATTTCCATACTGTTTGGCATATATAACTACTCCTCTAGCACTCTATGCTGTATTTTCACTGATATCTACATATATCTTTTTGACCGACAGGTATACGGATGTAATATGTATGTGTTACAGTTAAACTTCAATCTTATTTCTAGTAGTATAAAACATGAATTTATCATCTTATTATCAGGATTTTTATTATTATTTTCACTAATATATTTATCTTCTAATATAAATAGAAATAAAAAAAGGAAGAAGAAAAAGTGGTTTAAAGTTATTATCTAACATTGATTACAATAATTAATAAATATTTTGAAGAAGCGTTTAAGTAGCATCTCATCATTATAGGTCGGGATCTCTAGTGGAGAAGTATAGGGGACTTTCACCAGCCGAGTTTTTCCATAGAAATAGAGAAATAGCTGGATTCTCTAATCCAGTTAGGGCTCTATATCAAACTATAAGAGAGCTAGTTGAAAACTCTCTGGATGCAACAGAAACTCACGGCATTTTACCAGAAATCAATGTGGAGATAGAGCTTGACCCTGAGCGCGAAAACAGAGTTATAATCACTGTAGCGGACAACGGAATAGGAATACCCATTACAGAAGTCCCCAATGTATTCGGTAGAGTATTTTATGGGTCAAAATACGTTATCAGACAAACCAGGGGCGTTTTCGGTCTCGGCGTAAAAATGGCTGTCTTGCATGCACAAATCACCACTGCCCAACCTATATATATTAAAAGTTCGACGATCGATTCGAGGGTCATTTATGAATACTTATTATACATCGATATAGGGAAAAACTTTCCCCATATAATCAGTCTGAATGTCCGAAAAAAGGGAAGAAAATGGCATGGTACCGTTGTGAGACTCGTCACAGAAGGAGCCTGGAGCATGGCAAGAAAACGCATTGAAGAATACATCAGGAGGACTGCTCTTATAGCACCTTATGCTACGATACGGTTAAAAACTCCAGACGGAGAAGTTATCTACGAAAGAGCATCCCGAAAACTTCCAGAACCTCCAAAAATAGGAAAACATCATCCTAGAGGCGTTGATATCGAAATACTCAAAAACATGATAAGATCTCTTGACGAGGACCTTACCTTAAAAGACTTTCTTAAAAAGTTCTTTGAAAGCGTTGGAGATAAGAGCGCTGAAGAGTTTCTAAAATGGGCTGGTCTAGATCCAAACACAAAGGTGAAAAGCCTAAGGATTACAGATCTCGAGAAACTTTCGAATAGTATGAAAAGATATGATGAATGGAGAAGACCCCGCCCAATAACTTTGTCTCCACTAGGAGAAGACCTCTTAGCTGAAGGTGTTAAAAGCATATTAAAACCAGAATTTGTAGCAGCTGTGACAAGACCTCCTTCTTCTTATGGTGGCCACCCGTTCATAGTTGAAGCAGCGATTGCATATGGGGGCAAAATCCAGCTACAAAACACGCCAATGTTGCTGAGATTTGCTAATAGAATGCCGCTCCTATACGATGAAGGAGTTGATGTTTCTAGAAAAATAGTTGATTCGATTGATTGGAACATATATAAGGTAAAGTTCCCGGCACCTTTAGCAGTTATAACTCATATCTGTTCAACAAAACTTCCATTCAAGAGCGTTGGAAAGGAGGCTATAGCTGATGTTCCTGAAGTCGAAAAGGAGTTAGAAATAGCTATAAGAGAGGTTGCAAGAAAGCTTAGAAGCTACCTATCTAAAATGGAGAAGCTACATGAGGTTAAGCGTAAAGAAGTGACTATTAAGAAATATATGGGAGAGGTTACGAGGTCTCTGGCCTATATTACGGGGATTGATGAGAATCTGTTGAAAACCAAGCTTGAAAAGATTTTAGATAAAGAACTTAAAAAGAGGGGTGTTGTAAATGTCCCCGTCACAACGAGGTAAAGCTGTAGCTCCTTCAGATAAAGAGATCCTTGAACGACTTGAAAAACTAGGCAAAAAGGTAGCCAACCTGATATTAAAGGAAAAACCACCATACCTAGAGATTCCTGTAAGAACTCTTTCCAACACTATATGGGATAAAGAAAAGAAAATCCTAGTACTTGGTCCTCGACGTGCACGAAGAGAATTTTTCGATATTGGAGAATCGAAGAGATTTATGCAAACAATTCTTATGCTTTCTCTAATCGTTAGAGCAAGACGGGAAGGAGACTACCCTACGATCAGAGACTTATACTATACTGGAAAACACACAATATATTATGTAGACGAAAGAGGAAGAAAAAGAAGCGAGGAAACATGGAATGATCAAAGAGAATCTAATGCCGTGATACAAGACATCGAGGTTGCTACGGGTCTTTTAAGAGAACATATGGGCATCATGCATGATGCTAAGGGCAAAATTGTAGGAAATGTAATTATTAGATCAAAGGGCTATGACATAGACCTTTCAAGAATGGGTAGCGGTGCCTACGCTATACCACCAAACGTCGATAGGCTAGAAATAAGACGCGTAGATGCAGACTATGTCCTAGTTGTAGAGAAAGACGCAATATTCGAGAGGTTAAATGAAGAAGAATTTTGGAAAAAACATAACTGCGTGCTTATCACTGGTAAGGGACAGCCTGATAGAAGTACAAGACGTATGGTTAGACGCCTCTGGGAAGAGTTTGATTTACCAGTTTATATTCTAACAGACGCCGACAGCTATGGATTCTACATCTACAGCGTATACCGTAGCGGCTCCATATCGTTAAGCTATGAAAGCGAGAGGCTTGCTACACCTGAAGCAAGATTTCTTGGAGTAACAGTCACAGACATTGAGAAATACAAGATACCTAGAAATTATATTATCAAGGCAACGGATAGAGACATTAAGAGAGCTAAAGAACTGATGAACTATCCGTGGTTTAAAGAGTCAAAGGCATGGATGAAAGAACTAAAGCTCTTTATCAAGAAGGGAGAGAAGATAGAGATAGAGGCTCTCAGCGGACATGGCTTTAAATTCCTATCACATGTGTATATTCCAGAGAAGATCAAGAAGAAAGAATGGATTGTCTAACGGCTAAGCGAATGTTCTACTAAGTTTCATGGCTTATCAATGTAGCTGTCTGCTCTATCCCGCTTATCGACCTAATACTCATAATTGTTCTATCGAACTCCGCCATACTGGGTGCTAATATTTCAACTACAATATCCCACAATCCATAGGTTACCGTGGCATCAACGACATTGTCGATGCTCTTTATTTTCATAGCGACATCATATTCTCTGCCAGGCATTGTTTTAATCAGCATATATCCCTTTATCATTGTTTTCATCCTTTGGTTTCTGCACTATTACATCAACCTCAGTATCGATATAAATATCTTTAACCAATTTCCATGAGAAAACTAATATATTATAAATAAAAAGACTTATAAATAAAGATATTCAATCAATAAAATACGTACTGTCTTTTCTGACAAATTTTTCCAATTCTAGGCTTAATAACAAGAATTTAAGACAGAATGTATGAGAAAAATCAGGGACTCTTTATGCCAGCTAACCTGCCTGCAGAGGCAAAAAGTAAATGGCGTAAGGTGATGGAAGCTAAAACTCCAGAGGAAAAATTGGCCGCGTTAAAGGAGTTTATGTCAGCGATACCAAAACACAAAGGCACTGAAAAATTGAGAATGCAGATTACCCGCCAAATGGCTTCGCTTAGGAGAGAAATAGAACTTCGAAAGAGGAAAAAAGCTGGTCGTGGAGAACAATTTTTTGTTGAAAAAGTTGGTGATATCCAAGTAGTTTTATTGGGATTTCCGAATTCAGGTAAAACTACTTTTCTTAAATGTATAACTGGTGCTAATGTAAGGTCTAATCTCTCTCCCTTTTCCACTAAAAAACCCCAACCCGGAGTAGCTATATGGAAAGGAGTATATTTCCAATTAATTGATACCCCCTCGATAATGGAAGGCGCTTCTAAAGGCGCATTTGAGGGAAATAGAGTTTTAGCATTAGCAAAAAATGCTGATGCAATATTGCTAGTCATCGATGCAACTGTAGACCCGCTATATCAATTTGAAATACTACGTAAAGAATTGGAAGAAAGTAGAATTTCGTTGACAAAACCAAGAGCGATTGTTAAGATAGAGAGAAAACGACATGGAGGAATTGTTATCATAGGCAACCTTGAAAATACCACACAGCAAGAGGTTATTTCACTTTTAAGGGAATATGGAATATATCATGCTATCGTCACAATAGAGGGATCGGCCACTCTCGATGCAATAGAAGAGGCTATATTTGGCAGCATTAATTATAAACCTACAGCTATTATTTTAACAAAAGTTGATCAAGGAATAAGCAAGGAAATATGCGAGAAATTTGCTCGCAAGGTCCATCCAATTCCCGTCTTTTTATTCAGTGAAAAAACATGCAAAAGTTTCTCGTTCGACAGAGTTGCTGAATATATATTTGCTTCTCTTGATCTCATCAAGGTTTATACAAGGAATCCTCGTACTGGAAAAGTTGAAGAAAAGCCTGTAGTCGTAAAGAGGGGTACAAAAGTTATAGAAATAGCGAAGATAATTCATTCACAGTTATATAGAAACTTTAAGTACGCTAAAGTATGGAGTACTAGGTTTAAATTTAATCCGCAAAAAGTTGGCAAGGATTTCGTTCCAGAAGATAACGATATTGTTGAGATTGTATCTTAATTTTTCTATTTTTTAGTTAATTTCTATAAACCATGACTATTAATAGGAGAAATTTCCTTTATACAGTTGGTGAATGTTTATGGCTAACAATAATGAGATACAGCTTCGTGTAGCTGAAGCTAGAACACGTGACGTTGGAAGAGGTATAGTCAGAATAGATAGACGTTCGATGGCTAAGCTTGGTGTCGAACCCGGAGATGCTGTAGAAATCGAGGGTAAGAAAGTCACAGTTGCCATAGTATGGCCGTTACCACTAGAAGACGAGGGCGTAGGCATTATCAGAATGGACGGCATCATTAGAAAAAATGCTGGTGTCTCCCTAGGCGACATGGTAAAGGTTAGGAAAGCCAAACTAGCTCCTGCTAGGCGTGTTACACTGGCACCCTCATTTAAACTAGGTATTGAGGTTACACCAGACTTAGTAGAATATGTTAAAAGTCGATTACTAGGAAGACCTTTAAGGCGTGGAGACATAGTAGAAATTCCCTTCTTTAATACAGCACTTCAATTCACAGTAGTAAATACAGTACCGCCACAAGCGGTACAAATCGTAAACACCACGGAGATTAATCTTAGAACCGAGCCTGTAACTACAGAACTTGCAATTCCTAGGGTTACATATGAAGATATAGGTGATCTTGAGGAGGCTAAGCAGAAGATTCGTGAGATGGTTGAGCTTCCGTTAAAACACCCAGAGCTATTCAGACATCTAGGAATAGACCCTCCAAAAGGCGTACTCCTTTATGGTCCTCCTGGTACTGGTAAGACTCTCTTGGCCAAGGCTGTCGCCAACGAAACTGACGCCTATTTCATCGCTATAAATGGGCCGGAAATAATGAGCAAGTTTTATGGTGAAAGCGAACAAAGACTCAGAGAAGTTTTTGAAGAAGCCACAAAGAACGCGCCCGCTATAATTTTCATAGACGAAATAGATGCGATAGCACCCCGAAGAGAAGCCGTAACTGGTGAGGTTGAGAAAAGAGTAGTAGCACAACTCCTAGCACTAATGGACGGATTGAAAGAGCGTGGACAAGTGATAGTCATTGCGGCGACTAACCGTCCAAACGATATCGATCCTGCACTGAGAAGGCCTGGAAGGTTTGATCGCGAAATAGCATTTCCTGTACCAGACAAAAAGGCTCGAAAAGAAATTCTTCAAGTACATACACGCAATATGCCGTTAGCAGAAGATGTAAATCTGGATGAAATAGCCGAACTGACGCATGGATACACTGGAGCGGACCTAGCTGCACTCTGTAGAGAAGCGGCAATGCATGCCTTGCGTAGATTTTTACCAAAAATAGATTTAGAAAGTGAAAAAATACCACCAGAAATTTTAAAGGAAATAAAAGTGACAAGAAAAGACTTCCTCGAAGCAATGAAAGACATACAACCAAGTGCCCTTCGCGAAGTCTACGTAGAGGTACCGGAAGTACACTGGGACGACATAGGCGGCTTAGATGATGTTAAGCAGCAGTTGAGGGAGGCTGTTGAGTGGCCACTAAAACACCCCGAATACTTTAAAGAAATGGGCATAGACCCACCCAAGGGTATATTACTCTACGGTCCCCCTGGTACTGGTAAGACTCTCCTGGCTAAGGCTGTTGCTACGGAGAGCGAGGCAAACTTCATAGCTGTAAAGGGTCCCGAAATTCTTAGCAAGTGGGTGGGTGAGAGCGAGAGAGCGATAAGGGAGATCTTTAGAAAAGCAAGACAAGCTGCTCCATGCATCGTATTCTTCGACGAAATAGACTCAATAGTTCCTAGAAGAGGTCACAGATTCGACTCCGGAGTAACAGACAGAATCGTAAACCAGCTTTTGACTGAGCTTGATGGTTTGGAGAGGTTGGAGGGTGTTGTTGTTATTGCTGCTACTAATAGGCCTGATATTATTGACCCGGCCTTGCTTAGGCCT
>Ga0164318_10000164_pt1 | contig 41830 bp, 43 predicted proteins | sample GuaBasSedimGuay9_FD_113734 | JGI IMG/M metagenome (GOLD analysis project Ga0164318, IMG submission 113734) | Subseafloor sediment microbial communities from Guaymas Basin, Gulf of California, Mexico - Guay9, Core 4571-4, 0-3 cm | ecosystem: Environmental > Aquatic > Marine > Hydrothermal vents... | reverse complement strand
CTATAGTCGAATTGATCCTGAGCGGCCGAAGGGAGTCGAAGGATCTATGGTTTAATCCCCCGCAACTTGTTGCGAGAGAATTATAAAGAATAACTCTTTGATACCCCGTAGCTTGCTGCGGGGTAATTCATTTTAAATAGAAGTGTGGCCTTTATTAGTATTGTGTGTTGCTTGTCGTGTCTCGTTGGTGAAGGGGCAAACATTAAGGTAATCCCGCCTCAGAGAAGATGTTGGTAAATTATCGTTGACAATTTACCAACCTTCGGCGGGATCAATTTGACTAAGTGATTTTTTATTATTAGAAATAATAAAAAATCACAGTCTCATTGCTAATTTGTAAACATTAAGATAATCCCGCCTCAGAGAAGATGTTGGTAAATTATCGTTGACAATTTACCAACCTTCGGCGGGATCAATTCGACTAAGTGATTTTTTATTATTAGAAATAATAAAAAATCACAGTCTCATTGAGGAGGAGGTAGATGTTAGAAGGATTTAAGAAGTTAGGGTTGTCAGAAAATACATTGGATGCCTTGAAACGAAAAGGGTTTGAAGAGCCTACTAAAATACAGGAAAAGGTTATACCTTTATTATTAGCCGGTAATGTGGATATCGTGGGGCAGGCTCAAACCGGAACAGGAAAAACCGCTGCCTTCGGCCTGCCTTTAATTGAGAGGCTTGAAGAAGGGAAGAAACATATACAGGTTCTGGTCCTAACGCCTACCAGAGAGCTGTCTGTTCAGGTTGCTGAAGAGATTAATTCCTTAAAGGGGAGGAAACGGCTTTCTACTGTGGCTATTTACGGAGGCCAGTCTATGGACCAGCAGCTGCGCCGCCTGCATAGAGGAGTGGATATTGTTGTGGGGACACCGGGCAGGGTTAAAGACCATTTGCAGAGGGGCAGTCTTAAGGTAAAAGAGATATCATATATTGTCCTTGATGAAGCTGATGAAATGCTGAATATGGGGTTCATTGATGATGTTGAAGATATATTGTCTTATACCAATAAGGAAAAGCGCGTGCTCCTTTTTTCCGCGACTATGCCGGGAAGTATATTACACTTAGCTGAGAAATATATGGGCAGTTACAAGCTTATACAGGTGGAAAAAGAGCATCCTACTGTAAGTTTGACCGACCAGATTTATTTTGAAGTCAACCATTCTGACAAGATTGAAGCTTTGTGCAGGATCATTGACAGTGAGGCGGATTTCTACGGGCTGATATTCTGCAGGACGAAAATTGATGTTGATACGGTTTCCAGGAAACTCTCTGACCGCGGTTATGATTCTGACGGCCTTCATGGGGATATTTCGCAGTATCAGAGGGAGAGGATACTTGGAAGGTTTAAACAGAAACGGATCAATGTTTTGGTAGCCACTGATGTGGCCGCGCGGGGCATTGATATTATTAATTTAAGCCATGTTATAAATTATTCTCTGCCGCAGAATCCTGAATCCTATGTCCATCGTATCGGCAGGACCGGCCGGGCGGGTAAAGAAGGGACTGCGATTACTTTTGTTACTCCTGATGAATACCGTAAGCTTTTAGTTATTAAGAGGATTGCTAAGACTGATATCCGCAGGAAAAAGATTCCCGCTGTAGAGGATGTTATCAGGGCAAAGAAGACGCGGATAAAAAACGATATCTCCGCGATTATACAGTCTTCTCTGGACAGCCAGTACCTTGATTTTGCCCAGGAAATACTGGCAGAGACCGAGTCGGACAAGGCCTTAGCCGCCTTTATTAAATACTCTTTTGGAGATGAGCTAAGCGTGCGTAATTACAGCAGGATACGCGATGTATCTGTTGATATGAAAGGGACTGTCAGGCTCTTTGTCGCCAGAGGGAGAGCTGATAATATGAGCCCGCGTAAGTTGGTGGATATGATAAAAGAAATAGCTCAGGTTGATTCCTGGAAAATACGCGATGTGCGCATTTTTGACAAATTTTCTTTTATTACCGTTCCTTTCGGCGACGCGGAAGTTATTCTCCACGCCTTTAAGAAACAGAGGACCAAAAGGCCGATTGTAGAACGGGCTAAAGAGAGGAAAAGGAACCGGCCGTCTTAACCCTTGTCTTCATATGAAGGGTAAACACCTAAAAGGAATCAGCGCCAATATCCTTTTATTGGGCATTGTCAGTTTTCTGAATGACTTCAGCAGTGAAATGATAATGCCTATTCTTCCTATGTTTATTACAGCATTAGGAGGGACAGGCTTAGCTGTGGGCTTAATCGGCGGGCTGAGAGATAGCATTTCGAGCATATTGAAAGTTTTTTGCGGATATTGGTCTGATAAAAAAGGGAAGAGGAAAAGTTTCGTTTTTTCCGGATATTTAGTTTCGGGGATATTTAAACTGTTATTGTCTTTTTCAAAGATATGGCAGAACGTTCTAATTTTATCCAGCCTTGAAAGAGTCGGAAAGGGTGTAAGGACTGCTCCCAGAGATGCGATTATCGCGGATTCTATGCCTGAAGAGAGGGGCCGGGGGTTTGGAATACACCGGGCTTTTGATACTGCAGGGGCTATATTTGGGGCTTCGGCGGCATTTATCCTTTTCTGGTTTATAGGGCTTGACTTTAAATCAATTATATTTTTAGCCGCTCTTCTTGCCGGGCTTTCCTTAATTCCGGTGTCTTTTGTAAAAGAGGAGAATATCGAAAAGAAGGATATCACTTTTAAATTAAGCATCGGGATTCTTCCTGATTCTCTTAAATTGTTTATTCTTATTTCCGGTATCTTCGCCCTATCTAATTTCAGCTATATGTTTTTTATCCTGAAAGCGGGAGGATTGTTCGCGGGAAGGCTGTCAGTAGGGGCAGTCATCCTTCTTTATATACTGTTCAACATTTTTTACGCCCTGTTTTCCGTTCCTTTTGGAAAGCTCTCTGATAAAGTAGGAAGAGAAACAGTAATTGTTTCGGGGTATCTTTTCTTTTCAGCGGTATGCTTCGGTTTTGTATTCTTTCGTTCTGTCACAGCGGTTATAATTTTGTTTGCTCTTTACGGATTGGTCCAGGCAATGATTGATGCCAACCAGAGGGCTTTTGTTTCTGATTTATCGCCGGAAGGAATAAGAGCTACCGGCTTAGGTGTTTTTCATACTGTTATAGGGTTAGCTGCGCTGCCGGCAAGTTTGATTGCCGGTTTGTTGTGGCAGAAGATTTCTCCTTCTTCAGTTTTTATTTATGGCGGCGTAATGAGTATTATTTCGGTTGTTATGTTCCTTGTCTTTAGCCGTTATTTTAAAAACAGTAGGTCTTTCAGGTTAAAGCAAATGTAAAGGCGGTTGTTATGTTTGATGTTTCAAAGAAAAGATTAAGAATGCGGTTTGTGGTTCCGGCTTATCCCGCGTTTAACATCTATTCTTCTGTGGCTAAGGTTACTACGGCATTAGGGCCGGTATGTGTTGCCAGCGTTGTGAATAAGATGGATAGATGGGATGCGGAGATCATTGATGAAAATAATTTTGTCCGTTACGGGCCGAGGTTAAATTCCGGCGAAGTTGACCACGGATTTTTAGAGAAACTCAGGCCGGTTGATGTTGCCGGTTTTTACGGGGGGTTGACAAGCACTATTCCCAGGCTTTACAAAATAGCCCGGTTCTATAAAGAAAGAGGAGTTATAACAATAGCCGGAGGCCAGCATTTTGTTGAAGAAAATATTCCTGATGCCTTGAATTCCGGGATTGACTATTTAGTCATAGATGAAGGCGAAGAAACTATTAAAGAATTTCTTCCTGTTTTGGAGGGCAAAGGCGATGTCAGCAGGGTAAAAGGCATTGCTTATTTGGATAGAGGTAAGGTTGTTTGTACTCCAAAAAGAGATCCTTTGACTGATTTTGACAGCCTGCCCCTGCCGGATTTTTCTTTAGTGCGCTATTCTAAAATTAAGCTTTATCCGGTTGGAAGAGTCAGAGGCTGCGGTATGGATTGCGAATTCTGCACGGTTAAGGGGAAACCGAGGTATGCTTCTCCTGAACGTTTGCTTGAGAGTATAAGTTTTCTTGTGGAAACTAAAGATGCCCGGCATTTCTTTGTTGTTGATGACCTTTTTGGGCAGAGGCGTGATGAGACCATAAAATTATGCAATATGCTTAAGGGCTATCAAAAGAGGATAGGCCGGAGGCTGGATACGACTGTCCAGATAAGGCTGGATAAAGCAAAAGACAGAGAATTGCTTCTTGCTATGCGCGGGGCGGGGATTAATACTGTGGCCATTGGTTTTGAATCCCCGATTAAAGAGGAATTAGAAGTGATGAGAAAACATATCCTGCCTGAGGATATGATATCTCTTGCGGGTGTATATCATAAGTTCGGATTCTTAGTGCACGGGATGTTTATCTTCGGCTACCCTTTAAAAGAAGATATGCGTTTTAGTATGCCGGCTAAAGAACGCGTAAGGCGCTTCAGGAACTTTATCAGAAAAGCTAAGATTGATACTGTCCAGATATTACTTCCTGTCCCTTTGCCGGGAACAGAGTTAAGGAAGAGGCTTGAACGGCAGAAGAGGATTTATCCGGGTCAGGATATAGGCTGGGAATATTATGACGGGAATTTTCCTCTTTTTGTGCCCGACAAACCTATGACTCCGGAAAAAATGCAGGATTCTATAATCAAGATTATGGGCAGATTTTATCATTTCAGGAATATGTTTATGGTTGGCCTGCATATTTTGTCTTTTCCCGCTTTAATTTTCTTTTTGCACAATATCAAATCCGGCTGGAGGAAATGGTACCGTCCCTGGAGAAACCACCTGCTCAGGTTCGGCGGATGGGTTATCTTGAAAGGGTGGACTTCAGAATTTAAAAAGGGTGGATTTATCAGGAAATTAAAATTAGCGGAAAAAGATCTAACCCGGGAATAGAACCCCCCTGCGTGAGGGAAAAGGGGCCATACCTATTAACCCAAATAATGCGGTTAGCATTATTTGCCCGCCTGTGCCCGCAAGGGTATAGGGCCGCCCCCATATTTTCCACTGGAAAATATGGAAAGGCCGGGGTTACCTAAGGGGAAAATGCTGTGTACTCTTTAGTACAACCGCTGTTTAATGTAACTATTTAGGCTGCCGGGCATTATGAGCATTTTGCGATTTCAAGTGCGAAGCCTGCCCTTAGGGTACAGCATTTTCCCGGTTAAGTCGCGAATATGCGAATGGTTGGAGAAGGGGAGAAAGGTAAAGAAAAGAATTCAGGAAACGCTAAAGTGGGGAATGAAGACTTGGCCCTCTTTGATATTCACAATCTCAACCTTCCGCTTTTTTTCAGATAACGGGTTATCCCGTAACCTAAAGCAATCAGGAAAAATGCTGATATAGGGATTATCAATTCTTCCCTGCTTTTAGGAACTCCTGTTAGATAGTATTTTTTCCATAGAAAAGTGGAATAACAGCCGGCAATTGTCCCGAAAAAAGTCCCGTAATCTTTTCTTATTGCTTTTCTCCAGTTGTAATTAAACTGTTTCATCTCTTTTTTTATCCCTTTTAGGTTAATTAGAAACCGGGGCGTTTTTTTGCAGTACTTTTCATATTCCTGGCCGAAATGCCCTTTAAGGTAATTTTCTTCTGTCAGAATAATAGATAAATATATGAAACTGAAGAAGGGGATTACTATCAGGTAGATATATAAAGACCCGTAAATTATTCCCATCCCGGTTAAGATGAGAAAATTTCCCAGGTACATAGGGTTTCGCACATGGTTGTATACTCCCTGGGTGACAAGTTCGTCGGCATAAACTTTGCCGTCTCTGCCTCCCCGTTTTATATAAGCAAAACCAATTACAGTGAAACGGATTGCCTGGCCGGTTAGGGCTGTTAGGATGCCTAATGCCATTGCTATTTTGTCCAACTCCGGGCTGTTTAGAAACAGCGCCGGCCTTGTAAACAAAAACAGAGTTATGATAAACAGAGGGAATAGAGAATTACGGTATTTAAAGAACAGGTTTCCTATTTTGATGATGAACTTGTTTTGTCCCATTGTTAAGCCTTTCTGCAGCCTTTTTGGGGGTTAGATATCAGTTTTAGGGGGTATTATTTTATCGCCAGCATCCCGCAGAAATTATACCATTTAAAGAAAGTATCGCATTCTTTGAATCCGCTGTCAAGAAGCAGTTCTCTATCTTCTTCAGGCCGGTAGGGGATTAGGACGTTTTCCAATGCCTCTCTTTTTTGGGAGATTTCCATTTCATTATATCCCTGGCGTTTCTTGAAATCGTAATAGTATTTAATAAACATTCTGTTGAGTTTGGAATTAATGCTTAAAACCTTTTCTACCAAAATAAGGCATCCTTCTTCGTTAATCCCTTTAGCTATGCTTTCAACAACTCGTTTACGGTAGAGAGGCCGGACAAACTGGAGGGTTAAATTCATAATAACCACAGATGCGTTGGTTATAGGAAGTTCTGTATTCATATCCGCGCGGATAAATCGGTATTTTCGCGAAATCCCGCGCTTTTTAAGTTTTTCCTTTGCTTTATTCAGCATATCTTTGGAATAATCAATGCCTATGAAAGTAACATCTTGAGGAATGGATTTATCGATAGATAAAAAGGTGGTCCCGGTAGAACAGCCTAGATCATAGATGTTTGTTCCGGGAACCGCAAAGTCTGCCGATATTTCTTTAATCATTCTTTGAGTTTCCTGATAAAAAGGGACTGACCGGTTAAGCATGTCGTCAAAGACTTCGGCAACTTCCTTCTTAAAGTTGAAATCAGACACCAATCCTTTCTTATCCTTAAAAACTTCGTCTTTATCCATCGGGTTATCCTTCATTTCGGTAAATTATATCAGCTTTAGGCAATATGTCAAAATCTTAATTTATAGGCTTGACATATTGGGATTATATAGTAAAATTTTACTAATTAAATTTTACTAAAAATGGATATTAGAAGATTTTTAGAAGAAAAAGCAAGGGATTATGCTGATAAAACAGCGGTTATATTTAAAGAAGAAGTGGTTACTTTTTCTCTTCTTAAAGGCAGTGCTTTTAAAATAGGCAGGTTTTTATTAGATAAGGGTATCTCAGAACAGGGCAAAGCGGCAGTATTTATGCCCAATAATTTGGAGGCGGTTTATAGTTTTTTAGGCGTTTTCAGCGTTGGCAGGACCGTTGTCCCTTTAGATTTTATGCTCGCGGAAGAAGAGGTTGTCAACTTTATAAATCACAGCAATGTGGAATTCTTATTTGCTCAGGAAAGAAGGGGTATAGATTTTGATAAGATAAAAGCAAAATGCCGGTCTTTAAAAGAAATTGTTCTTTGTAAAGAAAAAAAAGGGTTTGTTTCATTTTCGGATATTTGGGGTATTGAGGATTCTTCTTTGCCTGAGTTAGGCCGGTATGAGGAAAATTTGGCCGGTATATTCTATACTTCCGGTTCTACCGGGCATCCTAAAGGGGTGATGCTTACTTACAGAAATTTAGACAATCCCATAAAAACAGCTGAGCATTTCTTAGATATTTCCTCTTCGGATACGCTAATCTGCCCGGGGGTTCCTTTTTCTCATATAGGCGGGCTTGATTATATTTTGTTTATGGCAGGTTATGGCCAGACTCTGATTTTGTTAGAGAAATTCCGGCCCTTACACACTCTTAAATCTATTTCTGAATATAAAGCTTTCTGGATGTGGCTTGTCCCTTCAATGTATGTGGCAATGCTTTCTTTGAAAAATTACGGGAAGTTCAATTTGGATTCTTTAAGGTATGTGATTGTTTTTGGAGCCCCTTCTTCGCCGGAACTATTCAAAAGGTTTCATGAATTATGCCCGAATGCTTATTTGCTTAACGGATGGGGTATGACTGAAACATCAGCTCCCAATTGTGTTTTGCCTCCGGGTAATGATAAAGTTGAGAGCATAGGCAATTTTGCTCCTTTTACCCGCGCAAAGATAGTGGATTCTGAAGGAAAAGATGTTTCCGCGGGGCATAGAGGTGAACTTTTAGTAAAAGGAGAAGGAGTAATGTCTGGTTATTATAAAGAAGATGTTTTAACTAAAGAAGCTTTTACAGGGGATGGATGGCTTAGAACCGGGGATATCGCTTATTATGATGAGGACGGCCTTTTCTATATAGCGGGAAGAAAAAAGGATATGATTAAAACTGCCGGCGAAATTGTCTTTCTGCCTGAGATTGAAAGAGAGATTATGCTCTATCCTAAAGTAAAAGAGGCTGCTGTGATAGGCGTTCCGGACAGGTTGAGAGGAGAAGTTCCCAAAGCCTTTGTGGAGATAAAGGAAGGAGGGAGTTTAACAGAAGATGAATTGAAAGAATTTCTAAAGAAGCATCTGGCTCATTTTAAAATCCCCCATTACTTTGAGTTTATAGAAGGATTGCCTAAAAACAGGGTAGGGAAGGTAGACAAGCAAGTTTTAAAACAGGAAGGGAACAATTCTCAAAATCCAAATACTACAAAATCCCAAACTAAAAACGGGATATAAATCTTTTTGGATTTTGAGGTTGGAATTTATTTTGTAGTATTGGTGTTTTAGGGTTGTTTAAAATTTAGAGTTTGAAAAACAAAGGAAAACCTTATGATGCAGAGAGATGTCCATATGACTCCCCAGGCTCTTTTAGATTCCCTGCAGTTTAAGTCGGGTGATTTCGGCAGGATTGCTTTGGTCAGCGGGCAGGTTCACAGGGCTCAGATGTGCCTTAAGAAATTAGAGAATCCGGTAAAAAACTTTACTTTTTTAGGCTATACTTTTTGGACAGGGGCCTACAAAGGAATGAAAATAACCGTGGGAAACGGAGGGTTCTATGCTCCGGACTCGGCTTTTGTTACGGAACTTCTCTGTGCCGGCGGGATAGATACTTTTGTAAGGTTAGGTTCCTGCGGCGCTTTGAAGGAAGATATTAATATCGGCGATTTTATTTTGGCGGATTCCGTTATTCGGGGCGACGGGGCTACCCGTTATTATGTGGATGATGATTATGTCCCTAAAGTAAGCGGAGATATAACAGCCGCGGTTGAAAAGGCCTTTTCCCTGGCCGGTAAAGTGCATAAGGGCGGAGTCTGGACGACTGATGCTATCTTTAAGGAAACGAAAGAGATCGTCAATTCTTATATAAATAAAGGCGCTATTGCCGTTGATATGGTTACGTCTCCTTTTGTAACTTTGGCAGACCTTTACAAAAAGAAATCAGCGGCAGTGCTTACTGTGTCGGATAATTTGATAACCGGAGAATTAGGGTTTGCCGATTACAGGTTTTTTGAGGCAGAAATGAAAATGATAGATTCAGCTTTTGAAGTTATTAAGTTATTGGGGGCGGGTCCGCGTTAATTCTTTGGTGATTGGTGATTTGAACTTAATGTTTTTGACAGAACAGAGAATAAAAACAGGGAGAGATTATGAGTATTGACTGGAATAAAAAAACTGAAGAGAAGTTCAGCCGGATAATAGAAAACCTGCCCCAGTTTCACAGAAGTATAGCTCAGAGGCTGATAAAAGAAAAGTCCGAAGAATTAGCTAAAGATAGGGCATCTAAAGAAGTAGAAGACAAAGACCTGTTTACCGCTTTCTTTCAGGAAATACCTCCCGCTTTTAAAGAAATGTTGAAAAGGCTGTTGACTAAACTCGAGATAGATTATTCAGAATATGTCAACCAGGGCAAAGAGGATAAATGAAGGCCGCGATTTTAGGATGCGGAGCTATTGGAGGGCTGTTTTTAGGGTACCTTTCTAAACAAGGTATTGATGTTAGAGGAGTTGTCAGAGATTATCAGGTTTCTTCTTTGAAAGAGCAAGGTCTTTTTATAGAAGGTGTTAGAGGGAAGGAGATATTTAAGGTAAACGCTGTTTCCTGTTTGAGGGAAAAAGTCGATTTAGCCGTTTTCGCGGTTAAGACCGGTGATTTGCCCAGGATAATAGAAGATAACCTCGAATATTTAAAAGAGGCAAAGATATTGGCTGTTCAAAACGGTGTCAAATCTGAAGATACCCTCAATAAATATTTTCTCGCGGAAAGGATTGTTTCCGGCATTGTGATGTTCGGGGCTACTTTTTACCCTCCGAATAAGGTCGTTCATAATTTCGGAGAAGATTTGATATTGGGCAGTGTTTTTTCTTCCTCAGATTCTGTAATACAGGAAGTTGGCGGCGCGTTAGTAAAAGCTTTTAACCTGAAGTTTTCAGGTAATATAAAAGGAGCGAAATACTTAAAACTGTTTATAAACCTTAATAATTGTATTCCCGCGGTTTTGGGAGTTTCTATGCAGGAAGCATTTTCGGATTTGGAGTTAGCAAAATTAGCGGTTAAGCTTAACAGAGAAGCTTATAGAGTTGTAAAAATGAGCGGTATAGAATTGGAAGACTTACCTTCCTATCCTAAAAAGCGGATAGAAGATTTGGTCTCTTTGGATATTGGTTTCGCCGCCTCAATTTTCTCAAAAGTGATGGGTTCTCTAAGTAAAGAGCCTTTATACGGGTCAATACTCCAGAGTATAAAAAGGAAAAAACCTTCGGAGATTGACTATATAAACGGAGAAATTGTATCTTTAGCAAAAAGAAACAATTTAGATGCTCCTTTAAACAGAAAGATAACCGAATTGGTCCACAGGGTGGAAAGTTCAGGTAAATTCTTGGGCAAAGATGAATTGTCTGCGGAAATGGATGCGCGGGATAAGTAGCAAACAGTTTTCAAGAAGGAGTTAAAAATATGGTAGATACGCCTTTTCCTAAACTTAAACTTACTGTTCTTAATGTTTACGGAGATTGTTATCACGGGTATAAAGCGGGCGATGAAATAATCTTAGAGGATTTTACTCATCCGCCGGAACATTTCTGTTTAGGATTAGCTCATGCCCTTTTTCCTGTTATTTATTCTTTGAGTTTCGGGGCGAAATTCCCTTTTATGGAAAATCAGAAATCCCTCAAGGTAACCTGTCCTGATGGAGGCAAACTCGAATTTAAGGCGGAAGTCCTTAATAAAAAAGGTGAAGTGAAGGTTGTGCCGAAAGATATGAATTATAAAGGCCCGAATCCTAAGAAGATGGTTATTGAGGTCGTAAAGGCAAAGGGAAAGTGCGCCTATGAATATAAGGTGGGAGATGAGTGGGATATTGAGGGGTTGAAATGTATTCCCGGTTTCTGCGGAGCGGCCTGGCACACGGCTTTTCCGGCGATATTCGCCCTTAACTTCGGGGCAAAATTTTTCTTTATGGATGATCCTAATTCCATTGATACGGTAACTTGCCCTGATGGAGGGAATATTGTGTTTAAAGTGAGCCGCAAGAAATAAGTGCCCAAATTCGGCGAAAAAGAAGGAGCAAACTGATGCGCAGGAGAGTGGTAATTACTGGTATTGGTGTAATAAGTGCGGCGGGTGAGGATAAGGATACTTTTTATAATAACTTAATAGCGGGTAAAGCTTTTATTGAAAGGGTTAATAATTTTGATGTCAGTTTATTCCTTTCAAAGATTGCTTCACAGGACTTGAGTTTTGACCCTCTGAATTTCGGAATAAAAGACCATGAACGTATGGACAGGTATGTCCAGTTTGGTATAGCCGCGGCAAAGAAAGCTGTGGAAGATTCCAGTATCAGCCTTGATGTTTTAAAGGACTATAAATGCGGTGTGGTTTTAGCCAATGCTATCTGCGGGACTAGGTTGATGGAAGAAGAATTCCTTTTAGTGACTGATTGGGGCAAGAACCCTATAGACCCGCGTAAAGGAAGGCCATATCTTTACGATGCCGCGATGTTTAATACTCCCGGCGCTGAGATAAGCGCTGTTTACGGGACAAAAGGAATTAACTGCACAGTTTCTACAGGATGCACGGCAGGCACGGATTCTTTGGGGTTTGCTTATGAACTTATAAAAGAAGGAAGGCAGGATGTAGTTATTTCAGGAGCGAATGAAGCTCCGATAACACCTATTACTTTTGGAGCTTTTGATGTAGTCAGTGTCCTGGCAAAGAATAATGATGAACCTCATAAATCCAGCCGTCCTTTTGATAACAAAAGAAACGGTTTTGTTTTGAGTGAAGCTGCGGGTATTCTTATAATGGAAGAATTAGAACATGCCCAAAAAAGAGGAGCGCATATATATGCCGAGGTGGTAGGGTATGGAACCAGCTGTAACGCTTATCATATGACTGACTTGCCGGAGAATGGAGAGCCGATGGCTAAATGTATGAGGGATGCGATGAAAGAAGCAGGAATAAAACCCGAAGATATCGGGTATATCAATGCCCACGGTTCTTCTACCCGCCAGAACGATTCTTTTGAAACTGATGCTTATAAAAGGGCATTAGGAGATTTTGCTTATAAGGTGCCGATTAGTTCTATCAAGTCAATGATAGGCCATCCCTTAGCCGCGGCTAATGCCGTTGAAAGCGTTATGTGCTGTATGGTTTTTGAGAAAGGGTATCTTCCTCCGACTATTAACCAGGAAGAACCTGACCCTAAATGCGACCTTGATTATGTACCTAACAAGAAAAGAGAAGTCATGCCGGAATATATCCTGAAAACAAGCAGCGGGTTTTCCGGTATACATTCTTCTATTATATTTAAGAAGTGGAGGTAATTGATGAATGATAGAGTTGCCATAACAGGATTAGGTGTCGTATCTCCCTGCGGCCTGAAAAAAGAAACTTTCTGGGCGAACCTTAAAAGGGGAGAATCTTTTGTCGATAACATTGACCGGTTTGATTCTGCGGGATACCCTTCTCATATTGCCGGCCAGGTGCATGAGTTAGATCATTATTCTCATCTTTCAAGCCGGCTGGTGAAAAAGATAGATGTTTTTTCTCACATGGCTTTGGTTGCCAGTGAGCAGGCATTGAAAGATTCAAATATTGATTTGGATAAAGTGGATAAAGACAGGGTCGGAGTTTTTACCGGCAATGCTTTAGGCGGATGGCTTTTTGCTGAAACAGAACTCCGCGACTTATACCTTGAGGGTAAAGAAGGAGTTTCTCCTTACATGGCTAGTGCCTGGTTTCCTGCCGCGCCCCAGGGGCAGATTACCATATACTACGGATTCAAAGGGTACAGCAAGACTGTTGTTTCTGACAGGGCTTCTTCGGCATTAGCAATTTGGTATGGTGCTAAAACCGTATCTGAGGGGAAGAATGATTTTGTTTTAGCCGGAGGGATGGAAGCTCCGATTACTCCTTATTCTCTGCTTTGCGCGAACAGCTCTGGAAATTTGTCAAAGAACAATTTAAATTATAAGAAAGCTTACCGTCCTTATGATTTAAGCCGTGACGGGTTTGTTTTAGGTGAAGGGGCGGGGATTACGGTTTTAGAAAAAGAATCTTCTGCCAGAAAGAGGGGCTCTGATATTTACGGTTTTATTAAAGGCATAGGCTTTACTTCTGACGGGTACCATTATGCCCGTTACAGCCCTAATCCGGACAGCCTGGAACAGGCAATTAAAGGGTGTTTAAAAGATGCCGGATGGGATAAAGGAGAGGTTGACTATATATGTTTGGACGGAGAAGCTACGGTAATGGGCGATTATTTAGAGACCTTAGCTTTAAAGAATGTCTTTGGAAAGAATCTTGATAAGATAGCTTTAAGCGCGCCCAAAAGTATGTTCGGGAATCTCTTAGGCGCCCAGACTGCTTTGGATTTAACGGCTACATTGCTTTCTATGAAACATAGTATTGTTTTACCTACGATAAACTATGAGAACAAAGACCCCTATTGCGGATTGGATTATACGCCGAACAAAGCGGTTGAGAAAGAAATCAACAAAGCGTTGATTATTGCCCGCGGCCGGGGCGGGATAAATATTGTCTTAGCAGTGGAAGGGGACAGCCCCCTTTTTTAGAATAAAAAAGGGGGCTGTCCCTCTTAAGGAGGGAGGTAAATCATGGCTTTAAAAGAAGAAGTTCTAAATCAGATCGCCGGGACTTTGGATGTTTCAGCGGGGGAATTAAAGGAAGACCAGAAGTTGTATGATTCGGTGGGAGTTGACTCTACCGAAATGGTTGAGCTTACGGTATCTTTAAGCAAACATTTCGGGGTAGCCTTTGAATCTAATGAAATAACCAAGAATTCTACGCCTTTGGAAATTACAGCAGTCATAGAGAAAAAGAAACAGGGATAATGAAGATAATCGATTTAAGCCTGCCGATTGATGATACCGCCTTTGAGGTTCATCCTCTTAGGATTGATAGGATTTCCCATAAAGAGGGGGTTGAAAAACTTAACAAGACCATAATGTGCCGGACTAAGCAGGGAGAATCAGACTATTTAAAGGGAGTAAGAATTATAAGAAAAGAAGACCTGCCCGATGAGGAGTTTTTATCGTTAGAGATGGTTTATTCCTCAGTTCACAGCGGGACGCATCTTGATTATTCTTTCCATTACGGGAGCTTATCTGAAGGGAAGCCTTCAAAAACAGCTGATGAGATACCTTTAGAGTGGTGTTATAATGACGGAGTCAGGCTGGACTTTACCTTTAAGAAGCCCGGCCAGGTGATAACTTCAGATGATATTGATTCTGCCCTTAAGAAAATAAATTATTCACTTAAGCCTATGGACATTGTCTTAATCTGGACAGGTTCTGATAAACTTTTCGGCAAGCCTGAATATTTCTCGGATTATTTGGGGATAGATATTTCCGCTATAGATTTTCTTTTAGACAGGGGAATAAAGATTTTCGGTGTTGATACTATGAGTATAGACAGACCGTATAAATATATGATGAAGGAGTTTTTAGATAAGAAAGATCCGTCTATTCTTTGGCCGGCGCATTTCCACGGCAGGAAAAGAGAATTTATTCATATTGAAAGGCTTGCTAATTTAGGTTCTTTGCCTGATTCAGGTTTTAAGATTAGCTGTTTTCCTGTGAGGATAAGGAAAACCGGAGCCGCCTGGACCCGCGCCGTTGGAATAATCAGGTAATCGGGGACGGGTTCACATTTCGAAAATACGCGAAAATGTGAACCCGTCCCCAAAAAAAGGAGGTAATCGTGGCGCATACAGTTAACTCAATAGTAATTAATGCTTCCTATGACAAGGTTTTTGATTCAAGCAACGACATCTCCCGATGGAAAGAGTTCTTTGATGAATATACCGGTTCCGAAGTTCTGGAAAAAGACGGGAACAAAATAATCTTTAAGCTTACCCATCAAAACGGAAATAGCTGGAAATCCTACCGCCTTCTGTTTAAAGATGATAAGTTTACCTATGCTTCTAAGATAGAACCTATGTTTCCCTTTGAGTATATGAAGATAATCTGGCTTTACCGGGAAGTGGGGGGAGGTACTGAGATGACCTGGATACAGGATTTCAAAATGGACAAAACCGCGAAGTTTACCGATAGCCAGGTTGAAGGAATGATAAACAAACATTCTCAGGATAATTTGAAAAGGTTTAAGGATATAATAGAAAATGAGTAAACGGTCTTTTCCCCTTCTTTGCGGGATGGCTTTTATTTTATCTTTCAGCGTTGCGGCAACTGCGGCGCTGATTCCTTCAATAGCCGGGTTCTTTGGCAGAAAACTTATTCCCGCGGGAAGGCTGGTTTGGATGTATATGCTTCCTTACGGTATATTCGCGCTTATCTGGGCTCCTCTTACCAGAAAAGTTTTTGTAAAGAATATCCTTTTAGCATGTTTATCGATGTTTTCTCTATCTGCTTTTATTGTTGGGATAGCTCCTAATTTATCTTTCGCCTGCTGGGGGAGGCTGGGGATGGGTATTTTCGGTTCTTGTTTCGCTCCCCTATCATTAATAATTATCGGGAAAGAACTATCTCCCAAAGATAAAGCTAAGCATGCGGGGATATTCTTTTCTGTGTCTTACTTATCTTCTCTCTGCGGTTTGTTTTTAAGCGGGGTGTTTTTTTGGCGGGTTATATACTTAATTCCTTCTCTGTTGGGTATAGTTGTTTTTATTTTATCCTTTTTCTTTTTAGAGAGATTTGATTACAGGGGGAAGTTTAAAATAAGCTACATAGAAACTTTCAAGGATAAGGCGTCTTTGACTCTGTTTTTCTTTATCTTCTTCGGCAGTTTGTTTTACCACAGCATACAGCAGTGGTTTGGGGTTTATCTCTTTAAAGAGTTTTCTTTAAGCCAGTTTTCAATAAGCATGCTCTTCGCTTTATCGGCTTTAATAGCTATGTTCTCGGAGAGTATAGGAGGATTTTTGTCTGCCCGTTTCGGGCCTTCTAAAGTGGCATCATGGGGGTTGTTCAGTATGTATTTGTTTATCGTTTTTCTGTTCTTTGTACATAAGCCTGAGTATATCTTTTATTTTATTTTTCTTTGGGGGATGGGCTGGGCTTTTAACCATATAGGGTTATCTGTTTTCTTGACCGGCCTCCCGGACAAATTTCTAAGAGACGCTTCCGGCCTTAACAGTTCTTTAAGGTTTGTTAGCGCGGGATTAGGCGCTTTCCTGGGCGGGAAATCAATATCTTTAATGGGTTTTAAGAACCACTTTGTATTTGTAGGGGTATCTCTTTTAGTCTTGGCATTGTTTTTAAGAAAAAAGTTGGCGATAGGGAACGAGGCTTCCTTGCCAGAAATGTGAACCCGTCCCCAATTAGAGAGAGGAGGATGATTTATGAGTCTTGAAGGTAAAACTGCCATAGTTACCGGAGCTACCGGAGGAATAGGTAAAGAAGTAGTAAAGAAACTTGCCGGAGAAAAGATTAAGTTAGTCTTAGCCGGAAGGAGAAAAGAGATACTTGATTCTTTAAAAGAGGAATTTAAAGATAAAACGGATGTCCTTTCTGTTGTTTGCGATGTTACTAAGAAATCCGATCTGGAAAACCTTGTCAGTTCAGCTTTAAACAGATTTTCCAGGATAGACATTTTAATCAACGGAGCGGGAGTATCCAGTCAGCATCCTTTTTGGGAACAGCCTTTAGAGGATATTGAAAAAGTCATATACACGAATTATTACAGTTATGTTATGCTTTCTCGGCTGGTAGTAAATCATATGAAAGAAGCTAAAGGAGGTCATATTGTGAATATCAGCAGCGGCTCGGTTATGGTTGACCCTCCGCCGAGGAATTTTATTGTTTATACTTCTTTAAAAGTGGCTTTACGCTCTTTTGCCAAAGGGCTTTTCTGGGAGATGCGGGATTTCGGAATAAAAGTTACTTCTCTCTTTCCCGGAGTTACCAGGACACCTTTGACTAACAGGCTTAAAGATGTTTCGGAAGAACAAAACAGCCGCTTAGTTGAACCGGTTGTTATTGCCGATACAATACTGTTTGCTTTAAAACAGCCTCAGAATGTATGCCCCTTAGAGTTAGCGGTAATTAATCAGCAGACGCCCTGGACAAAACCGGTAATACCTTTTAAGCAAAATCATCCGGAGAAATGACAAGTTGACTGGTGAACCGGTGAACTGGTTGGTTGGTGATAAGATGCTTCAGATGTAACAATATTCCTAAATTAAGAAGGAGGCCGAATTATGAAGATTCTATTCGTTATGCCGAAGATCGGAGCTTGGGCTACTCACGGAGAGCATTTTGCTCCTAACCAGTTGTATGCGCATTGGGCGGCTTTTGTTAGGGAAAAAGGATATGAGAATGTTGAAGTTTTAGATTGTACGGTTTTAGGTGTTTCTTTAGATGAGGTAGGAGAGAAGGTAAAAGAGAAAGCGCCTGATGTTGTAGTATTAGGCGATATGATACATTGTTCAGTAGGGTTTGGAGAGATTTGGCATTTTAATGAAACAGCTGTGCGGGTAAAACAAGTTTTGCCTGAAACGAAGGTTATTGTGGGCGGATTATGGTATTCTTCAATGCCGGTGGATACATTGGAAGAAAACCCTGCTATTGATTATGTTGTTATGGGAGAAGAGGAAGCTTTTTATGATTTAATTAAGGGTATTGACACAGGCGCGGTTGTTAAAGATATTCCCGGTGTAGCTGTTCGTGTGGACGGAAAACCGGTATTAGGACCGCACAGGCCTCTGCTTATGGATTTGGACAGTTTGCCTCTGCCGGCTTATGATTTATTTCCTATGAAAGAATATGTAGGACATACTTATTGGAAGCCTTTTGTAGAGATGGTAACTTCCAGGGGGTGCCCTTCGGCCTGTACTTTTTGTTATGAATGGGATCAGTATGATCCCAGAAGCCCCAACGATTTCTTGAAATGGAGGGCGAAATCTCCTGAACGGGTAATAGAGGAACTCAATCTTCTGCATGAGAAATATGGAGTCAAAGTAGTAGTTATTCAGGACGACAATTTCAATGTTACTCCCGACAGAGTTGAAAAATTCTGCAGGATGAAGATTGAGAGCAAGAATCCTATCAAATGGGTTTCTTTAGGCAGGGCTGTTGACTGGGTTAACTGTGAAAAGATACTGCCTTTGATGAAAGAGTCCGGAATGTTTATGGGGGTCTTTGGAATAGAAGTAACGACACCGGATGAATTGAAGAAGATAGCAAAGGGCATAACGATAGACCAGATTAAAAAGACGATAGACATTCTTCGCGCCCAGGATATTGCCATTGTAGCTGATATTATGATGGGGTTTGACGATGATACCGAACAGATAATCAAACAGCGTTTTGAATTTACCGACCAGGTTGACCCTGATATTCTCTGGATAGGTTATGTTACTCCGGCGCCTAATTCTCCTATATGGAGGCAGCGGATGAAAAGAGGGGAGATTGATCCTAAAAAGATAGATTTCCGTGAATGGGATTTTCTCCATCCGGTAATGGATACAAAACACCTTTCAGTTGAGGATTACGGCAGGCTTGGTTCATGGTGTATGAGAGAATTCTTTTCCAAGCCCGGCAGGGTTCAGAGGATTATGACCAGCAATTTTGACCCTTTGGCAAAGCTCTGTTTTCAGGATGTTATGAAAGGAGTGACCAAATGGGAAGAAGGCGCTGTTAAAGGCGAAAAACACATTTAAAAAGCGCCAGCGTCTCAGCTTACTACAAATGCAACAAAACCGTTACGAACAGTTTTGTTGCATTTGGGTGGCAGGCAGGGGTTGTACTTTTCTCTTGAGCCCTTGTCACTTGTTTCCTGAGTCCTTGTTACTTGAGTACTATTATGATAAACGATTTTCACGCTCACTTTATTCCCGAAAGCATAGGCAAACATACTTCTTTTTTCAAAGGAGTATGGAGTGATAAACAAGCCTTCACTCGGTTTCTGGATGAAAACAACATTGCCAAAGCGCATATTGTTTATCCTTCTACTGATGCTTATCTGAAAATAGGATGGCAGGATTTAGCGGAGAAGTATAACCGAGAAATCCTTGCTTTTATGGAGGAGGGACAGGGTCGGATTATAGGTTCTGCTTTAGTCCCTTTGGAAGGTGAGATTGCTGAAGGGTTTTTATCAGGGTTAAAGAGCAAAGGATTTAGAAGTATAAGTCTTCCTTCAAGCCATGAAGGAAAGTTCATTGTAGATAAGTTCAGGGATGTTTTGGGGTTTGCGGAGAAATACAGGTTGTCTGTGTTTATTCATCCCCAGATTATAAACCCCATAGGGTTTGAAAGGGTTAAAGACCCTCTGCTTATGCCGGTCTTTGAGTACAGCTTTGACGTATCAATGTGTTTAGGACTGTTTATGATGGAAGGTGTTTTTAGGGATTTTACCAATCTTAGGGTGGTGTTTTCTTCTCTATCCGGAGTGGCGCCTTTTTTAAAAGACAGGTTTGACGGTGTCTATCAGATGTTAAAAAGCAGGGGTATGGTAAAGGATTTAGGCGATACCCCTTCTTCTATTATGAAACAAGCTTATGTTGATTTATCGGGGATAAAGTCAGAATCTATGGTTCGGACAGCTGTTGAGTTCTTTGGCGGAGAACATATTATTTTCGGTTCGGATTATCCGGCAAACAGAGATATTTCAGCTCAGCTTAAAGCCCTGGATTTCTTAAATAGCGAAGCGACAGAAAGAATCATGATTGAGAATTTCTTGGGAGTGTTAGGATTATGAAGGTGTTTTTAGACGGCGGATTGACAGAGGATAGTTTAATTAAAGATCTATTAGAGCCGGGATTTTTGTTCGGATGGGGTGTGTTTGAGACTTTAAGGGTTTATAACAAAAAGCCCGCGTTTCTAAGTGAGCACATCAAGAGGCTGCGACAGGGCTGTGAGAGAATATTCTTAGAATTTCCGGGTATAGATTTCAAGAAAGAGATTTCACGGCTTTTAGAAGAAAACAATTTAACTAATGCTTATTGTCGGATAACCGTATTTAAGAAAAGAAAATCAACCGGCGTCATGATATATACCGCGGATTTTAAGTATTACACGGACGAGGACTATAAAAAAGGGTTTAAGGCTGTAGTCTCACCCATTGCTAAAAATTCCCGGCACCCTTTATGCGGCATAAAGCCGATAAGTTATTTAGACAGCCGCTATGCATGGAAAATTGCCCAGGATAAAGGCGTTGAAGAAGCGATTTTTTTAAACGAAAAGGGATTCTTGGCTGAAGGAAGCCGCACTAACTTATTTTTCATAAAAGGTAAAACCCTATTTACTCCTTCTTTAGAATGCGGAATACTTAACGGGATTACCCGCGTAAAGGCGATAGAAACAATAAAATCCCAGGGTTATAGATTAGAAGAAGGTGAGTTTCAATTGGAAGGCCTGTTAAATTCGGATGAGGCTTGTCTTACCAGCTCTTTAATGGAAGTTATGCCTTTAGTAGAAGTAGAAGGAAAATCAATAGGTTCAGGAAAGCCGGGGGGCATTAGTTCAGATATCCTTTCCGGTTACAGGGACCTTGTTGCCAGGGATTAGAATGGATTATCCAGCCAAAAGCCCCTTACTCTTTCCGGTCACACTTAAAAATAGTTCTATAATTGTCTTAGATGAGACCATCCTACCTTTTGAAGAGGAGTATATAGAGGTCCGGGATTTAGAAAAAGCGCTCTGGGTTTTGAAAGAAATGAAAACCCGTTCTTTAGGGCAGGTTCTTTTATTCTTTTATTCTTGTCTGCTTTTTGCTGAGGGCAAAGATTTCAACTTGATTGCTGAGAAGTTTAAAAAAGAAAGGCCCACTTTTGATTTCATTACCATTTCTGAGATACTTAAAAGAATAAATAACTTTACGAAAGATACCAGGAAGTCAGTAGAGATGTTTGTTGCTAAGTTTGATGCCGCCAGAAAACAACGCGCGGAGAGGCTTGCGGAGATGTTGCCTGATTTGAGTAAGATTCTTACTATCTGCAATATAAACGGAGAATTAATTTATCTTTACTTTGCTATGAAGAGCAAAGGCAAAGAAGTTTCTTTTTACGTGAGTGAAACCCGGCCTTATCTTCAGGGGAGCAGGCTTACTTTTTGGGAACTTAGCAGGGAAGATATTCCCTGTAAATTAATTTGTGATAATCAAGCGGGAATTCTAATGAAAGAGAAGAAAATAACTGTAATTGTAACTGGGGCGGACAGGGCGTCTAAGCGGGGCGGTATAATAAATAAAACCGGGACTTACGCTTTAGCGGTTTTGGCCAAACATTTCAATATCCCCTTTTATCCTTTAATCCAATACCCTTTGGATATAGATATAGAATCAGTAGAAATAGAAGAACGTCCGGAAGAGGAAATATTTATGTTTTTAGAAAAGGGAAAGTATCTCTGCCCGTCTTTTTACCCTTCTTTTGATGCTGTGACTAAAGAATACATAACTGAGCCCGTAGAATTAGAGATGAGTTTATGAATATAGATAAGGCAGTCTTAATCTGGGGCCCTGTTTCTAAAGAGGGGGTAGAGTACTTGCGGTTTCAAAGACGGCAGGTGATTATTTGTGAAAACAGGCCGTATCTTTTAGGATTAAAGCATAATAAGCCTTTAATAGAAGAAGCTAAGTTGAGATTTACTTATTGCACAGACAATACGATTGGGCATCTTTTGTACAAAAAAGCGGTAAGAGAAGCGGTTCTGTTTTGTGAAAAACAAGATGGTGTAATAAAAGGCCTAAGCGGAAGCCTGTATGTATGGCTTTTAGCGAGGATTCACCATATTCCGGTTAAACTTCTTCAGGAGGGGGAAGTCGATTTAGAGGGTTTTTTAGATAAGGATGCCGGGACTTTGGATGGGAAAAAGGTCGTTAAGAAAGGGCTAATAGGGCATCCGGCTTATGAAACCATAGAGGGATAAAGGAGAGGAAGATGGATTTAAAGAAAATGAAGGAAGAAATAATTTATTGGTCCCGGAAACTGAATGAAAGAGGATTTGTTACTGTTAGAAGCGGTAATGTTTCAGCAAGAGAGGGAGAGAATAAAGTCTTGATAACCGGCCACGATACTTATTTAGGAGAGTTAACTAAAGAAGGCATCCTGCTTGTGGACTTAAACGGCAAAGTTTTAGGAGGAGAAGGGGAAATAACTTCAGAGAAAGATTTACACCTTTCTATTTACCGGAAATTCCCGGAAGTAAAAGTGATTCTCCATTCTCATTCGCCGTTAACCACGGCCTTTTTTAATTATTTTTCTTCTTTAGATATATTCTCTTTCGAATCGGAGTTTTATTTGGGGAAAGTTCCTGTAATAGAGCAGAATACCCCGACAGTAACTGATGTAAAGCCTGTTTTGTCCGCTTTAGAAACAAGCAAAATAGCGGTACTAAAAAGGCACGGAGTTGTATCTACCGGAGAGGATTTCAAAGAGACCTTTTCTTTAATAGAATTATTGGAAGAACAATGCAGAGTGGGTTTTTATACTAAAAACTTGCGTTTGCCCGATAAAAGCAAAGAAGAATCCAAGCCTAAAGAAAAAAATACCGGGACTTTCAAACTTCTTTCTTCAGAACATATTAACGCTTTAGTTGAGATAGTAAACAATGATGAAGAAGCTCAAAGTTTAGGGAAAAAATACAGGCTTACTACTACTTTAGCGGTCAAAAACCAGGATACGCAGGAAGCGGTTTGTTTTTATTACAAGGACGGCAAAATTGAGAAAGCGGAGGACACCGATGATGCCGAATATGTAATTATCGGAAAAACAGATATCCTGAAAAGAGTGTTTAATCGTGAGATTGACCCTTTTGTGGCTTTGACTCAGGGCAAAGTAAAAACTAAAGGTGACTTTGCTAAAATGAGTAAATGGTACCCGGTGATGGTTAGGACTTTTAATCTTTGGGAACAAGCGCCTGTCTCGTAAAAATATCGAGGCTAAGCCTCGATAGGGGTTCGACAGTAGGATTATATTATGAGCAGGAAGATAAAGTTAATAAATAATAACTACTATCATATTTATAATCGGGGAATAGATAAGAGGATAGTTTTTTTAGATAAACAGGATTATTATCGTTTTGTCCATTGTCTGTATGAGTTTAATGATACAGCCGCAACTATAAATTTGAACTATAAGTTTGGACATAATTCTTTTTCTGACGATGATATTCTTAATTGTGATTTGGTTGGGGAAAAAAATAGAGAAAAATTGGTAGAGGTATTATGTTTTTGTTTTATGCCTAATCATTATCATTTGCTTGTCAAACAACTTGTTGATGGAGGTATTAGTAAGTTTATGCTGAAAGTAGGAACTGGTTATGTTTTGTATTTTAACCAGAAATACAAAAGGACAGGAAGGCTTTTTGAAGGCCCTTTTAAGTGTATAAATATTGATACTGATGAATATCTTCTTCATCTATCGCGGTATATTCATCTAAATCCTGTAGAAATTGTAGATACGGGATGGAAAGACAAAGGAATTAGCAATTGGCAGGAAGTGGATGATTTTTTAGATAATTACCGATGGTCAAGTTATCTGGATTATGTGGGGAAGAAAAGCTTTCCTTCAGTTACAGATAGAGATTTAATATTGGAGATTATGGGAGGTTATGAAAAGTATAAAGAATTTGTAACTCTCTATACTCAAAAAGATATTGTTAAATATAGGAAGTTGTTATTGGAGTAGGTGAATTAGGTGAATTATTGAGGCTAAGCCTCGATAATGAAGAGGTTGAAGTATGAGTATTCGAGGATTGTCAACTAGTTGGCAGTATCAGTTAGCAAGAAAGATTATCCATTTGAGAGTATATGTTATTCTTGCTTTTGTTATTATAACCCTGTTTTTTGCCGGCGTCCTCAGGAATATTAAGGTAGAAACCCATCTTGAGGATTTTCTTCCTCAAAAACATCCTTTTGTTGAAGTTCAGCACAGGCTTACCGGGGTTTTTGGCGGGCTGAATCAGGTTTCAATCGCTCTTAAAGTTAAGCGGGGAAATATCTTTAACCGGGATTTTCTGGAGAAGGTTGTTTCTCTGACTGAAGATTTATACCTTGTCGACGGAGTAAATATATCCAGGGTTAATTCTATAGCCAGCCGTCACATAAAGCATGTTGTAGCTGATAAAGAAGGTTTCTTTGTGGAAAGGCTTTTGAGGGCTCCTCCTGAAAGCAGGGAAGGAATGGATGAACTCAGGGCGAATATTAAAATGGACCCCAATGTTTACGGGAGGATGGTTTCAAAAGATTTCAAATCCACTTTCATTCAGGCGGATTTTTTTTCAAAGGCCAAGACGTCTTATATATTTTCTGTTCTGCAAAAACTTAGAAAGAAGTATGAAGATAAAAATACGAAGATTTATATCGCCGGCCGTCCGATGTTAGAAGGATGGCTTAATTTTTACCTTCCTTCTATGTTGAAAATTCTTATCATGAGTTTTGGGGTGATTCTTTTGATACTCTTTTTGACTTTTCGTTCCCGGCGGGGGGTAATACTTCCTATTTTAGATTCTTCTATGGCGACTTTATGGGGAATGGGGGCAATGAAACTTTTAGGGTTAAGACTTGACCCCGCTACTATTTTAGTCCCTTTTATCGTGCTTTCCTTAGGTATCAGCCATTCTGTTCATACTCTTAAACGCTACTATGAAGAGATGCGGGGGTCGGAAATGAAGAGTAAACACGCAGTAGTGAATACTATGGCGCATCTTTTTCTTCCCGGAATTGCCTGCGTGCTTACTGATGGGTTTGGGTTCCTTTCTTTGATGGCGGTTCCGCTTTCTACTATAAAAAGTATGGCTTTAGCCAGCAGTTTTGGGATATTCGCCAACTTTTTTACTTCATTTATGTTTACTCCCTGTGTGCTTTCATTTCTTCACCGGCCAAAAATATTGGTGGTTAAGAAGGAGGAGCAGCATCTTTGGATTGATAATCTGCTTTCAAAAATAAGCGTTTTTTCTTTGAATAAAAAAGCAGGAACTGTTTTGATATCCGCTTTTATAATAGCTGGATTGGTTTCTTTTTTAGGCATAACAAAAGTTAAAATTGGAGATAATACAAAAGGGACAAGTTATCTCTATCCCGGCAGTGAGTATAATAAAGCCGAGTCGTTCATAAACAGTAACTTTGGAGGAACGAGTTCGTACTATGTTTTTGTAGAGTCGCCTTCTTCTTTGCTTAAAACAAGTAAATTAAGAAATATAGATTCGTTTCAGAATTATGTGCTTAAAGAAGTTTCTCAGGCGGGGTCTTCTCTTTCAATTGTTAATTCGGTGAAAGCACTGAATATGTTTATGTTTGACGGCCGGAGGGAATATTTTAAAGTCCCGGATAGAGATGATGCCGTAGCTCAGTATTGGTTTCTTTATACTTTGTCCGGTTTCCCTTCTGATTATGATCACTTGATAAGCAGGGATGAAAAGATGTGCAATGTCAAGTTTGATTTACGTGACCACCAATCAAACACAGTCTCTTTTGTTGTGGAGAAAACAAGGGAGTTTTTCAAGAAACATAGATTTAAAGATATAAAGTTTTCTTTTGCAGGGGGAGATATTGGAATCCTCTATGCAGTCAATGATATTATAAGGAAAACAATTATACCCAACGCTTTGTTTATTTCTATGCTTATCTTTTTCTATGTCAGTTTTATTTACCGTTCTTTTACTGCAGGGTGGTTCTTGCTTTTTCCTCTTGTTTTCAGTAACTTGATTATTTTTGCTCTTTTTGGATTTATGGGTATTTCTATTAATACTGAGATGCTGCCTTTGGTTTCTCTGAGTGAAGGATTGGGGATAAACTACGGCATTTATATATTAGCGCGCCTTTTTGATGAGATGCGCCAGAAAAGAAAGACTTACAAAAATATTCTTCATTATACATTAGTTACAAGCGGCAAAGCCGTATTTTTCAGCGGTTCAATCGTGGCCTTAGGTATTTTTGTTTGGATTCTTTCTCCTATTCTTTTTCAGGCAAGGCTGGGGATGGCACTTTGTATTTCTCTTGTCCTGAATATGACAATTTCACTTGTCATAATTCCTGTGTTTGTTTGGTGGATAAAACCAGTATTTCTGTTTGGCAAAACGGGTAAACAGATTAAGAAACGAAGGTAGAAAGAGGCCGATAATAGGGAAGCTGGTATGTGATGGACAGTTTGTGCCCTTTAGGTTACAATATAGGAACATTTTTCCATTAACCCAAATAATGCGGTTAGCATTATTTACCCTCCTGTGCCTGTAAGGGTATAGGGCCGACCCCATATTTTCCATTGGAAAATATGGATTGTGCTGGCTTGTGCTTGCGAGGGGATAAGGATAAAAGATCGGGGTTACCTAAGGGAAAATGCTGTGTCCTTTTTAGTACGGCTTCTGTTTAATGCAACTATTTAGGCTGCCGGGCGTTATGAGCATTTTGCGCTCTCAAGTGCGAAGCCTGCCTTTAGGGTACAGCTTTTCCCGGTTAATTAAAATCAGAGAGGTGTTCATATGAAAAAGTTGGTGCTGTTTTTATGTTTGAGTGTTTTTTCTTTTGGGGTATATGCTGAAGGGCTTGAGTATTATAAACTTTATTCTCTAAAAGAAGGTATGAGTGCCGATGATATTATGCGTATTGTTTATCACAACAAATATTCTTTGTTTTCACACGATTATCAGCAGACAGGGGATGTTTTGTATGTTGACGCTTCGGGTTTTACCCGCAAGAGAGTATGGAAAAGGATGAGGATTACTAAAGCAGGAGAAGACGGGATCGCTTATAAAGATGTAGTGGCTTTTACTTATCCTACGGAACTTAAAGGCTTAGCTGTTTTAACCTGGACATACGAGAATTACCAAAGAGAGCAGGATGTATGGCTTTGGATACCGTCTCTTAAGAAAGTCAGGAAGATATCCGCTTCTCAGAATGACGATGCTTTTATGGGGTCGGATATTACAGTAGAAGAAGTTTCTACCCGCAGGTTTGAAGATGAAACTTATAAACTTACCGGCGAAAAAGATTTTCAAGGATACAAGTTTGAGCAGACAGGCGGGATTGAATATAAAGGAGAACCCTGCTTTGTTATTGAAGCTAAACCGGTTAAGTCTCATTGGTATTATTCAAAGAGAATCATCTGGGTTGATAAAGATACCGGAGGAAATATCTTTGATGAATACTACGACAAAAGCGGGAAGATGTTCAAGACGCTTTTCAGGAAATGGGTTTGGGAAGATTTAGGAGATAAGAAGTATCCTATGCAGATCGTTTTGGAATGTAAAGATTTGAGAACCGGCCACCGCACGGACATCTTGATGAGAGATACAAAATATGACCAGCAAATTAGCGAGTATAACTTTACGGTTAAAGCTCTAATGCGGTCGAGGTGGTAAGTTGATAGATACTGGATAGCCGGCGGTTCAAAAATGGAGGCAAGAATGAAAAAATTTTTATTTCTGTTTCTAATTTTTCCTATAAGCGCTTTTGCCGCTCAGATTGGGGATAATTTTGAATATTCGGGATATTTAAAAACCGAGATTTGGGTTAAAACTAACAATGATAATTCTCATCAGTTCTTATCTTCTTTTAGAGACACCATTGATTTAGAAGGGCAGTACAAACTTTCTGAAGACTGGGCGCTTTTTGTCCATCCGCGGTACTCCTATGATCCCGCTTACAGCATAAGAGGCGGAGTCTTTGATAAAAATCAGGAAAAGATGGGGCATACTCAGCGGACAGAATGGCTGAGAGACTGCTATTTAGATTTCACTTCGGACCATCTGGATCTGCGTTTAGGTAAACAGCAGGTAGTCTGGGGGCAGGCAGACGGCCTGCCTTTTTTAGATAGGGTTATGCCTTTTGATTTAACGCGGTATTGGCTTCCGGATTTTGCCAATATAAGAATTCCTCTCTGGATGGCAAAAGTAGAATACTCCCCGCGGCTTAACTCAACTCTGCAATTCTTATTTATTCCTGATTTTGAAGCATCGCGTTCCGCTTCGGCGAATGACACATTTGCCTTTAAGGCGGTTAATGATTGGGAAACATTTAAAGGGATTAATTCCGGTTCCGGCGGCACAGCATCTACGACAATTTACAGGCCTTCCACAAAGCTTAAGAATTCCCGTATCGGGTTAAGATGGCGTTCTATGTTAGGAGGAGTGGACTATACTTTAAACTGGCTTTATGGCTATAGTACCAGCGCTTATACCTATACGGATTCTTTTACGTCTATGTTTGGTTCTATCGGCAATTATGTTGTTTCCCGACGGCATAAACTTATGCAGATAATAGGTTTCTCCTTTAACAAATCAATTACTAATCTAGGCTTATTTGAAGGTTTGACTATAAGAGGCGAGTTTGCTTTTTTGCACAATGAGCCGACTTATTACGGGACACAGGGGCATAGAAGCTATACCGAAAAAAGCGATAAATGTACCTATGTCTTAGGGTTCGATAAGTCTTACTTTACCAACTGGCTTTTTTCTCTTCAGTTTGCCCAGTTTATTCATAATCAAAAAACATTTAAAGGAACCCAGGCGCTGAATAGTTATACCTACGGGCTCATGGATAAAGTGGAGAGCTACCTGACTTTGAAAATAGCGACCGACTTTATGCACGAAAGGGTAAAGCCGGAAGTCCTTGTAATTTACGGCGATGATAATGACGGAAGGATTTCTTTTAAAACCAAGTATGAATTGAGAGATAACCTCTGGCTTACAGGCGGTTATTGTCATTTCTGGGGTCCAGCTTATGGCTCAAACGGCCAGTTTCACAATGACGACCAAATTTCAGCTGAAGTGAAATATACTTTTTAATCCAATGTGGGACGTCGGACGTCCCACATAAATTAGATTAGTCAAGTATGATAACAGGGTTTTATCACATATTTAATAGAGGAGTAGAAAAACGGGAAATATTTGTAGATAATTCTGATAGGATTAGATTTGTTCACGACCTTTATGAATTTAATGATGAAAATCCTGCTTCTGAATTTTCTCGGATAAAAAAAGAAAGTAAAGCCAGGCAGAGGGTTAAATTAGTAAAATTATTGGCCTTTTGCCTTATGCCTAATCATCACCATTTGTTATGTGAAGAGGAGAAATCAGGAAGGATTTCCTTGTTTATGAAGAAATTACATGGAGGGTACGCGAGAGCTTTTAATGAAAAGCATAGAAGGAGCGGATACCTTTTTCAAGGAAGGTATAAAAAAGTAAAAATAGAATCTGACAGTCATCTTTTGCAGGAAGTTTGCTATATACATGCTAATCCTTTGAAGTTATGGAGGTCAAATTGGAAAGAAGATAAATTAACTTCTATTGAGGTAGAGGAAGCTGTCCAATTTTTGGAAGGATACAGGTGGTCAAGTCACTTAGATTATTTAGGAAAAAACAATTTTCCTTCAGTAACTGAAAGAGAATTCTTAACAAGAATCTTTGATAAATATGAGGGGTACAAAAGTTTCTTTGTGAATTGGTTAAAGTTTTTTGAGAAACGCAGGTAGTTAATGTGAGACGTCCGACGTCCCACATTGAAAAAGGGGGGGGAGATGCAGGAATATAGATATTATATAGGAGGAGAGTTTAAGAAGAGCGGAAGAGAAATTGCATGTATAAATCCCGCTATAGAAGAAACAATAGGCAGGATTTTTGAGACAACGCCTGGGGATTTAAAGACCGCGATAATTTCCGCCAGGATTGCTTACAGAGAATTTGCGCGTAAAAGCTTTAAAGAGCGGGCGAAACTCCTGCGCCAGATTAAAAAAGCCATCCTTGATAATTTACAGGAATTAGCGGATTTAGAGAGTAAGGATGTCGGCAAACCTTTAAAAGAAAGCTTGTTTGTGGATGTCCCTTTAGCTGCTGACGCGTTTGAGTATTATGCTTCTTTTTTGGAGAGTCTGGAGGAAAGAACGCAGAGAGATTCTTCAGGTGAGGATGTAATTACATATATTCCTTACGGGGTATGCGGGATATACCTTCCTTACAATACACCTCTTATGATTTTCGGGTTCAGCTCTGCCGCGGCAATAGCTGGAGGGAATGCCGTGATAATTAAGCCTTCAGAACAGGCCAGCCTTTCTATGCTGAAACTTACGGAACTCCTGGATAAAGAAGGCCTGCCTGTTGGGCTTATAAATGTAATAACCGGTGAAGGCGGGACAATAGGAAAAGCTTTAGCCGGGGAGGAAATAGATTTAATCTCTTTTACGGGCTCGCTAAGAACCTTAAGAAAAGTTGTAGAAGCTTCATCAAGAAAACCTAAGAAAATAATCTGTGAATTGGGAGGATCAAACATTTTTGCCGTGTTTTCCGATGCCGATTTAGAGGAAGCTAACCAGAACATTTTAGGTTCTTCTTTTATGAAACAGGGCCAGATGTGTATCGGGACGAGTATGGTTGTTGTAGAGGAAAGTATATACGGTAAATTTGTTGAAAAGGTAGTTGAATCGTCTAAAAAAATAAAGACAGGAAATCCTTTTGATCCTTTAACCGGTATGGGAGCGGTCATTTCAAAAGAACAGTTAGTTGATCTGGATAAACGGGTAAAAGCGCTTGTTGAAAAAGGGGCAAAGATCCTCTTTGGCGGAGATATTATAAAAGGTAAAGGTTATTTTTACCCTCCGACTATAATTGAAGTTGATGAGCCTGTTTATGAAGAATTCTTCGGGCCGGTGATTCTTATAACAAAGTTTAAAGACAGGAATAATTTGCAGAAAATAATAGACAACAACCCTACAGGTTTAGTCCTTCAGTTGTGGACTAAAGACCTGCGGAAAGCAAAAGAAATAGCAGATTTAGCGGAAGCCGGCACGGTTTGGATAAATACTTTTGCCCGTATGTCCGCAAAAACTCCCTTTGGCGGAGTAAAACAAAGCGGGTTCGGCAGGAATTTAGGTAAAGAAGGTTTTTTTGAGTATGTCCATGCTAAACATACAGGTATAGGTTTTGATAAGAGTCCGGTTTCTGGATGGTTTGGAGTATAAAAAATGTCAGGTGAAATTTCCTATAATCCGATTGGTATAGTCCGGTCTCCTTTCAAGTCTTCAAAAGGGACGCCTATCCAGCCTAAAGAGGCTAAAGGGGTTAAAGCTAAGGTTGTTGTAAAGAAAGAATATTCAGAAGGGCTGAAAGATTTAGAGGGGTTTTCTCATATAATTTTAATCTGCCATTTCCATTTATCAAAAGGGTATGATTTAAAGGTCCGGCCTTTTATGGATGAACACCTGCGCGGGGTTTTTTCAACCCGGGCGCCTAAGAGGCCGAATTCCATCGGCCTTTCAACGGTAAGGCTTACCGGAATAAAGGGAAACATCCTCTTTGTTGAGGAGATAGATATTGTTGACGGGACGCCGGTTTTAGATATAAAGCCTTATGTCCCTGATTTTGATGTCCGGCAGGCGGATAAAATAGGCTGGCTTAAAAGTGTAATCCATAAGCTTCCTGAAAAGAAAGATGACGGAAGGTTTTTAAAGTAACTTTGTAACATTTCTGTTCGTAACACTTTTGTTGCAGAGAGAGATATTTCAGGCTAATCAGTTAATCCCTCCGGGGTTTTTATCAAATAATGATTGACAGGATCTGACCTTTTCGCTATTCTATATAGCAATATAGCTATTTGGTTTAAAACCATGAAAAACTTAGAAAGAGTTTTAAAGGCTTGCGCTGATATAAACCGGCTGAGGATATTGAAGATGCTGGAGAAGAAAAAGATGTGTGTTTGTGAGCTTGCTTCTGTTTTAGGTATATCTCAACCCAGTGTTTCCCGCCATCTCAAGAAGCTTAAAAAAGCCGGCTTAATTGATTATGAGCAGGAGGGTTTTTGGACAAATTATTACCTTGGATACCGGAATGAATATTCAAAGGAGATCCTTTTGCTTTTGAGAAACTGGGAAAATGACAATAATCGGGTAAAGAAAGATTTAGAAAAAGCGTCTATTACGGACCGGAGTAAAGTTTGTTCTAAAAAATAGAAAAAATTTTTGCCGAAAATAAATAGCAGTATTGCTATATAAAAGACCATGAAAGAATATAAGAAGTTCTTATTTACAGCTCTGGTTTTTTTAGGTTGTTTCTATTTTCCTTTAGGCCTTATTCCTTTCAGGAATCCTGTTTTTGAAGCCTTGGCGCTTGTGTGCTGGTATGCCCGCGAGCATGTGCTGTTGTGTTTAGTCCCGGCATTCTTTATCGCCGGGGGAATATCTGTGTTTGTGAGCCAGGCTTCAGTGATAAAATACTTCGGGGCAAAGTCTAATAAATTTCTTGCCTACAGCGTGGCGTCGGTGTCAGGGACTATTTTGGCAGTTTGTTCCTGTACTGTTTTGCCATTGTTTTCAGGTATATATAAATGCGGGGCAGGGTTAGGCCCGGCAACAGCTTTTCTTTATTCAGGCCCGGCAATAAATGTATTAGCTATTATTATGACCGCGCGTATCTTAGGATGGCAATTAGGCTTAGCCAGGGCCATAGGAGCGGTTGTCTTTAGTATTGTAGTAGGCCTTTTAATGCATCTTATATTTATAAAGGAAGAAAAAAATCGGCAGGCAAATGGTGATATTCGACCAGGAGAAGCAGAGGAAGCCAGACCGTTATGGAAAAATACGGTTTATTTTGTTTCGATGGTTGGTGTTCTTGTCTTTGCTAATTGGGGAAAACCTCAAAGCGGAGATACCGGCATTTGGGTAACAATATTCAACCGCAAGTGGGTAATCACCGCGGTATTTCTTATTTCTTTAATCTTAATGCTCGCAGCATGGTTTAAAAAGCAGGAGTTGAAAGATTGGACAAGTGCTTCCTGGACTTTTGCCAAACAAATCATGCCTCTATTGTTAGCAGGCGTGGTTGTAGCCGGGCTTCTTTTAGGCAGACCTGGACACGAAGGATTTATACCTTCTTGGATTATAGCAAAAGCTGTTGGGGGGAATTCACTCTTTTCTAATTTCTTCGCTTCTATTGTCGGGGCATTCATGTATTTTGCCACACTTACCGAGGTGCCGATTTTACAGGGGCTTATTGGAGCCGGTATGGGAAAAGGCCCTGCTTTGGCTTTGCTTTTAGCAGGTCCCGCCTTAAGTCTGCCGAATATGCTGGTTATCCGCGGCGTTATCGGCACGAAGAAAACAGTTGTATATGTGAGCTTGGTTGTCATAATGGCTACCGTTACAGGGATAGTTTTCGGAATGATTGCGGCGTAGAAAGGATGCGATAAAATGGCTTGGTTAGAAGGGTATCCCAGAGAAAAGGTTCAATGGTTTCCCACAGTTGACGAGAGTAAATGCGTTGGCTGCGGTATGTGCATGAATTGCGGTAGGAATGTTTACGATTGGGTTAATGGCAAACCAAAGGTTGTCAGATCTTATAATTGTGTGGTTGGCTGTACTTCTTGCGCTAACCTTTGTTTAGGAAAGGCAATAAGTTTCCCGGATATTGAATCTGTGAGAGATCTCTATAAAAAAAGAAGGTATTTGGGGTAAGGTTAAAGAAGAATTAAAAAAGAAAGGCAAGATTAAATAAAGGCATACATATGGAGCTTCAACAATCATCGAATAATAAAAAGAGAACTCTTTTGATATCTATCATCCTGAATTTAGCGATAACCTTTTTTCAGGCAATAGGAGGTCTTGTATCCGGCAGCCTTTCCCTTATTACCGATGCCTTGCATAATCTTACTGATACATTCTCGCTTGTAACCAGTTTTATCGCCTTTAAACTCGCTGGGAAGAAAAACACCGAATTTAAGACTTTTGGTTACAAAAGAGCTGAAATTTTAGCGGCGTTACTTAATGCCTCACTCTTGATAGTTGTTTCTTTTTTTCTGTTCAAGGAAGCGATTATCCGCTTATTTCATCCCATTAGCATTAATAGCGGCTTCGTAATCGTTGTTGCTTCTGCAGGGTTCGTGGCGAATTCTTTGTGCGCCTTTTTACTTAAAAGACATTCGCACGGCAATATGAATATGCGCTCTGCTTTCTTCCATTTGTTTTCTGATGCCGTGGTATCGTTGGCTGTAATTATAGGTGCTGTGTTTATGTATTTATTTGGTGTGTTTTGGGTTGATTCTATTTTGACACTGATGATAAGTCTTTATGTCATCAGAGAGGGGTATTTAATTGTTATGGATGCCGTTCATATACTGATGCAATATGCACCTAAGGGGATTGTTTTAAAGGATATCCAAAATGATATTGAGAAAATCGAAGGAATAAAGGATATACACCATGCCCATGTTTGGGGCGTGACTGAAGAAGCCATCTATTTTGAGGCGCATATAAACACAGAGAAAGATATAAAAATAAGTGAAAGCTGCTGCTTAAAAGATAAAATTGAACAAATTCTTAAAGAAAAATATTCAATAAATCATTCTACTTTACAGTTTGAATATGATTCGTGCGAAGGAGTTTCGCTAATAAAAACAAAACTATAGCCTTAAGTGGCTGTAAAAAAAAGGAGGAGTAAAATGGTAAACGCAGAAGATTATTTAGAATTAGGACTGAAATTACACGGGCATAAATGCCTGGCTATGCCCATGGGATTGAGAGCAGGTGCGGTGGCAATGAACAAACTGGGTGTTGGGTGTGCTCCAGATAAGGAACTGACGGTTATTTCTGAAACAGGAAAAGGCCATGCGGCAGGATGCTTTCTATATGGAATAATGACGGTGACGGGATGCACTTATGGGAAGTCCAATATCCAAAAACTTTATTACAATAAAATGGCATTTACTCTGATTGATAATAAAGCAGGTAAATCTGTGAGGATATCATTAAAACCAGAGTTTTTTTGATAAAGCCCTGCATTCTCCATTTGTCCAGCAAAGGAAAGAAGGTGTTCTACCGCAGGATATCGCGGCTGAGATCATTGATCCATTAGTTGACAAAATAATGAATCTTGCAGAAGAAGACTTTCTTGATATTGGGGAGATTAAAAGTATTGATGTGAAAAAAGATAAAGGCATATTTGATGCAAAACCTTGCGGTAAATGCGGCGAGTTAACATTTGTAAATAAATTAAGGGTTACGGTGGAAGGTAAAGATGTTTGTATCCTGTGTTCGGGTTATGAAGATTAAAAAAGGATAAAATATAGATATGGCCGTCATTATTTTATCAGCAGTGTTTTTAATTGTTTTAATGCTATGCATGGGGGCGGGATATTTTATTCCGTTAGAGAAAGCCGCCGCCCCGTTAAAAAATTTTTTTCTAACGGGGCTAACGGGATTTACTATCGGTATAAGTTAATTTAAAGGAGGAAAACTAATGGATTGGAAATTATTTGCAATGACTTTTGGGGCGATATTTTTTGCGGAATTGGCGGATAAAACCCAGTTAGTAGGTATGAGCATGGCCGCAAAATATGGAAAACCTGTATTGATATGGACAGCTTCTGTTTCCGCCTATTTAGTGGTTACAATTTTGTCGGTTTCTTTAGGCGCGTTTGTCGGGAAACATATAAAGCCTGAAGTTATGCGTTACACCGCGGGGATTATTTTTATTATTCTTGGCGCATTGATGCTTATTAAGAAAATATAATTCTTGTCGCCTATATATCTGTCTCTTTGAGCGCTATTGAGAAGGGAGGAGAATTATGAAAATCGAGATTCTTGGTATAGGATGCCCGAAATGTAAAATGCTTTATGAAAATGTACAAGCGGCTTTAGAAGAGACAGGTAAGGAAGCGGAGGTGGTTAAGGTTGAAGATTTGGCAAAGATAACCGAATACGCGATTATGGCAACGCCAGCGTTGGTTATTGATGGAGAGGTTAAATCCGCCGGCAGGATTTTACCGCCGGAAGAATTGAAGGTATTTCTTAAATGAAAGAGAACGTGTTTTTTTTCTATGTACCGGCAATTCCTGTCGCAGTCAGATGGCTGAAGGGTTTTTAAAGCGTTTGGCAGGAGACAAGTTTGATGTTTTCAGCGCGGGGATTAAACCTACCCAAGTTAACTCTCTATCAATTAGAGTTATGGGGGAAATAGGTATTGATATTTCAAAACAACATTCAAAATCCGTAGAAAAATTCTTAGACAGCCAGTTTGATTATGTAATAACCAAGGTTGACGCCTGAATGCAACATTTCTGTTCGTAACACTTTTGTTGCATTTCATTTGGAGGAGGCCGTAATGTAACAAAAGTGTCCGTAACAGTTTTGTTACATTAGATAACTCGGGAAAGCGTTTCAAATACAACTTGACTTTGTTTTAAGTCTATGCTTATTATAAAATATGCCTAATATAGAAGAAGCCGTAGAGCTTATAAGGAAATCAAAGCATACCTGCGCTTTTACCGGAGCGGGGGTTTCTGTAGAAAGCGGTATCCCTCCATTTAGGGGGAAAGACGGGTTGTGGTCTAAAGTTGACCCGATTTTTCTGGATATAAATTATTTTCATTCTAATCCTGATAAATCCTGGCGGCTTATAAAAGATATTTTCTACAAGTTTTTCAGCGGTGCTGAGCCTAACCCTGCGCATTTTGGTTTGGCGGCATTAGAAGAGAAAGGGTATATTAAAGCGGTAATTACCCAGAATATAGACAATCTCCACCAGGCTGCCGGAAGCAAAAATGTTATTGAGTTTCACGGAACTTCGCAAACTCTTGTTTGCAGAGGTTGCGGTCTGAGATTTGAGTTTCTTCCTGCTATGTTAGATGAACTCCCGCCTAAATGTCCGGAATGTAAAGGGGTATTAAAACCTGATTTTGTTTTTTTCGGAGAACCAATACCTTCTATGGCTCATCGCCTTTCTTTGAAAGAGGCGGAAGATGCTGATGTCTTTTTGCTTGTGGGCACGACCGGCGAAATACAGCCGGCGTCAATGATACCTATAATTGCCAAAGAGAAAGGAGCCAAAGTCGTAGAAGTTAATATAGAAGAGTCTAAATATACGCATACCATTACGGACATCTTCCTCCAGGGCAAAGCTACAGAAGTTATTAGCCGCCTATCAAATTTTATGATTGAATGAATGCCCCTGCCGTAAAGAATAAAATTCCGCTTGACAGATATATGTATGTGTTATATGATTTAAACATATATAATTTAATCAATGAGACTTAGGCTTTTTCGAAGAAAAAGTCTATAGCCGAAACTTGTGCTGAGCGAAGTCGAAGTATTGATCCTGAGCGACCGAAGGGAGTCGAAGAATCTATGGATTAATTTCTCTCAACTTGTCGCGAGAGAGTTATAAAGAACCTTTGATGCCCCGCAGCTTGCTGAGGGGTAATTGATTTTTGTAATAGGGGGCGTAGAGTTATGAGGAAAGCAAAGTTTATAGAGAGACTGAATGATAAAGAGAAAGGCTGTGATTATTCTTTACACCGGATTTCGCGGTTTATTCAGCCGAGCCTGCTTCTGGTTTTGTTAAAAGGGTCTTCTTACGGGTATCAGTTAATAGAAGACCTAAAGAGCTTAGGATTTCACCAGGAGTCAATTGATATTGGAGCTGTTTACCGGACATTGAGAAAGATGGAGAAAGAAGGGTTTGTGAAATCTTTGTGGGAGAAAGATAAGACTAAAAGGAAGAAAAGGTATTACAAGATTACTCCTTCAGGCAGGCGGTTGCTTAAGATATGGATAGAGAGGATTAAAGAAAGGAAGCAGGCTTTAGAAAAGTTTATAACCCTTTATAAGGGAGGAAAACTATGAAAAGTAGAAGGTTGGTAATATTTATTCTAATTATCCTTGGTGTATTCTTTATCTTGAAAAAAAGAAAAGAGCTGTCTAAAGCCCCGGTCTTCGGACAAAGGCCTGTTTTGGTGTCTGTATTTTACTCTCAAAGAAAGGGCATTAAGAGTTTTAAGGAGTATTTGGCAGAAGTAGAACCGGTAAACCAGGCAAAAGTTTCAACCAGGATAAGCGCGATAGTTGAGAAAGTATTGGCTGATGAAAGTTCGGTTGTTAAGAAAGGGGATTTGTTAGCTGAATTGGATAAAAAGGATATTTCGGCAAAGTTAAACTCGGCAAAAGAAAGTTTATCTTCGGCTAAAGAGAATTTTAATTATTGGAATAAGGAGTACATAAGAGATGAGAATCTCTTTAAGCAGGGGGCTGTTTCTGAGGAAGAGCGGGACAGGGCAAAGAATAGTTTTGCTCAAAGCAAAGCAAGGCTTAAGAATGCTGAAGAAAACATAACGTTTTGGCAGGCGAACCTTAACTATGCGGATGTTAGGTCGCCTTATGACGGGATTGTTTCAAAGAGGTTTGTTGACGCGGGAGATTTGACCGCGCCCGGTAAACCTTTGTTTACTGTTGAGGACAGGAGCAAACTGAAACTTTCTTTTGATGTTCCTCAGGAAGATGTCCCTTTTCTTAAACAGGGATGTCCTGTTTTCTATAAGGCAAAGGATAAATTAAAGCAGGTAAAGATAACTAATCTTTTCCCCAGTATCTCTCAGGGGAAGATTCTGCACATTGAGGCTTACCTAAATGACAAAAGCGGCCTTTATGTGGGAGCATTTGTGCCGGTAAAGGCTCTGATAGCTGAGAAGAAAGATGCTGTGGTTATTCCTAAAAGTTCAATAACTAAGGTGCCTAATCTTAAGCCGTTTGTATTTATAGTTAAGGAAGGTAAACTGGAAAAATACCCCGTTGTTTTAGGCTTAAGTTCGGATGAATTTGTTGAAACTAAGAATTTAATCCCTGGTGCTGCCGTAGTAAAAAATCCCTACTTGTCCTGGACGAAATTAGCCGAAGGCGAGCCCGTTAAAATTATAAACAAAAGATGAATATAACTGAAACTTCATTAAAGAATCCTTATATTGTAATTGCTTCCAGCCTTTTAGTTGTGGCTTTAGGGCTTGTTGCTTTTTTCAAGACTCCGGTTGATTTGTTTCCTGATACTTCCCCGCCCCAGGTTCTTATAGTCACAATCGAACCGGGTGCTTCAGCCAGAGATATCTCCGATAAGATAACAGAAATTATAGAAAAGGAAATGAATACAATCTCAGGTATAAAAAGAATCCGGTCAACTTCCCGGGATGAGGTCTCGGCCGTTACAGCAGAGTTTTTATATTCAAAAGATATAAACGAGGCTGCAACTGATGTTGTAGATGCTCTTCAGAGGATAAAAGCGGAACTTCCCAAAGATATACTTCCTTCCCAGATTTATAAAATTACCGATGCTACCCATTCCACAATGACTTTGGCGCTGTCGCCTAAGAAAAACAGTTCCAAAATCTTATCTGCTATCAGGCTTTTAGCGGAAAATGATATTAAAGACGAACTTCTAAGAATTCCTGAAGTTGGGGATGTGGATATTTTTGGCGGGTATTTGCCGGAAGTTAAGATACATGTTGATAGAGATAAGCTTAGAGGATATGGCTTAACCCTTATGGATGTAATCTCCGCTGTGGGAAAAAGGAATGTAACAATACCCGGAGGGTATGTTTATACTAACAAAAAAGAATTTTTAATCCGCACCACTTCTGAATTTAAGAACTTAGACCAGATTGAAAACCTGCCTCTAAAAAAGAGAAAGCAGGGTTATATTCTCTTAAAGGACGTAGCTAAAGTAAAACAGGGAATAGCAGAGCAAAGAAGCCTTTATCATGGCAACGGCCATCCTGCTATCGCGCTGAACATCTTAAGGCCTGAAGACGGGCATACTTTAGATACTATAAGAGCGGCTAAAAAATATCTGCCCAGATTAAAAAAGGAATATCCTGATATAAGGTTTGAAATTACAGATGACCAGGAACCAATAATTGCTATTAATCTTAAAGGTATGAGAAGTTCTTTAGTTCAGGCGATAATCCTGACGGTTTTAATAATATTTATATTCTTAGCTGATAAAAGGACTGCCGCGATAATTTCTATAAGTATACCAATGTCATTTTTGTTTAGCCTGATGGTTTTGAAATTCAGCCCTTATACAATGAATATGGTTACTCTCTCGGGGCTTATAATTGCCGTGGGGATGGTGGTTGATGCTTCTATTGTTGTTTTGGAGAATATTTACCGCCATTTTCAGGAAGATAAACATTTATCCGGGTATCAAGCTTCTCTGTTAGGAGCCAAAGAGGTTGCTTTGGCTAATACTGCCGGCGCATTGACAACCATAATTGTTTTAATTCCGGTTATGTTTGTCGGCGGTTATCCTCAAAAAGTATTAAGGCAATTGTCTATTATGATTGGTTCAACTATCTTCGCGTCTTTAATCGCTTCCTTGACAATTGTTCCCTTAATTGCTTCTCATATTCTGACCAGAGAAGCAAGGAAGAAAAATATCTTTGAAAAATTAGCAAGCAAAGTAGATGTTGGGGTCAAAAAAATATCTAATTTTTACATTTCAGTCTTAAAAGTTGCTTTAAGGCATAAGGGCAAAACGCTTCTTATAACTTTTATAGGGTTTATTTTTACTATTAAAGTAGTTGTTCCTCTTTTGGTTGGAGAACTTATGCCTCCTATGGATACAGGTATTGTAAAAATAACTTTAGATATGCCTTCCAGTTATAATATAAAGACAGTAGAGGAGACTCTCGGTAAGGTGGAGAAGTTTATAAAAGAAACTCCGGGGTTCATTTCTTTGTCTTCAGTCATAGGTTCTGAACCGGGAGAAATAAGTTTTGGAGGAGGAGGGGAAACACTTCAGACGGTGTCTCTTACGGCAAATATTATAACCCGGGATAAAAGAAAAAAGACTATCTGGCAGATAGAAGATGAATGGCGTCAAAAATTAAGAAAAATAGAAGGCATAAGGTCATTTACTGTTGTGGAATATGGAGCAACGCCTATATCTACCACCAAGGCGCCATTTGACTTGATTCTGGAAGGAGAAAATACAAAAGTTTTAAATATGATGGCAAATAGAGTCCTTGTTAATTTGAAAGGGACAAAGGGGTTGGTAGATGTCCGAAGAAGCTGGTATAGGGATAAACCGGAGGTTGAAGTTGTTCCTGACGCTGTTCTCTGCCGGTATTATGGAGTAAATACTCAGGAAGTAGCCCAATATATAAAATTTGCGGCAAAAGGAGCATTTAGTTTTTTTATGCGCCTGGAAGATTTCTTAGATATCCCCATAAGAATCGAATATAAAGAAGCGAATTTAAATTTTCCTTCTAAGATTGACTCTATATATGTTCCTACACGCTATGGAGAAGTCTCTTTAAGGAGTTTAGTTAAAATAAAGCAGGCATATATACAGCCGTTTATAACCAGAGAGGATTTGCAGAACACAATTGATATAACAGGAGTTAACAGTGTTTATACAATTGCCCAGGCCGCAAAGGCAGCAGGAATGAGATTGAAGAAGAAAGGTATGATTTTTCCGCGCGGCTATAGTGTAAGAATGTCGGGAACGCCGGAAAATATGTTAGATGCTCAGAATAGGCTTAAAAAAGCTTTGCTTTTTGGCTTAGTCCTGCTTTATGTGCTTCTTTTGCCTATGTATAAATCATTTACTCATCCCATAATTATAATGTTAGCAATACCTCTTGCGGCTATTGGCGCATTCTGGGGGCTTTTGATTTTTGATAAACCGATGTGTATGCCTGCTTTTATGGGAATGATTCTTCTTGCCGGAACAATTGTGAATAATTCAATTTTGCTGCTGGATTTTATCCTCAATGCCCGGAAAAAAGGTTTATCCCGGGAAGAGGCAATTGTTCAATCAGTTAAAGTAAGGACCAGGCCTATTTTAATGACTGCTTTATCTACTGTCATAGGGCTTACTCCCCTGGTGTTTGAAATGGCGGTGGGGTTGGAACGTTTAAGCCCATTAGGCATTGTCGCGGCGGCAGGTTTGCTATTGGGAACATTTTTAACCATG
>Ga0164318_10000163_pt1 | contig 41918 bp, 31 predicted proteins | sample GuaBasSedimGuay9_FD_113734 | JGI IMG/M metagenome (GOLD analysis project Ga0164318, IMG submission 113734) | Subseafloor sediment microbial communities from Guaymas Basin, Gulf of California, Mexico - Guay9, Core 4571-4, 0-3 cm | ecosystem: Environmental > Aquatic > Marine > Hydrothermal vents... | reverse complement strand
GGATTGTTTCATCCAATACCGGTTTTCCAATGCCGTCGCCCGGTAATGCAACGATTGTTCTTTTTGCCATAATATCATTTATTAGTGAGTTTACAATTAAAGACAACAAATGTACGAAAGAGGTTTTTTGAAACTACAAAATTTGAAAGAAAATTAATCAGCCAAATATATGGTTTCCATCTCTTATTTTTATTAATTTCGCCCCTTTACCAGGGGTGCCTTAAAATAACGGGCTGAGATCAAACCCTCTGAACCTGATACGGGTAATGCCGACGTAGGGAAAGGGATTTTGCCAATTTATTTAGATACCCCCGCAATTTTAACAAAAGATGTTTGTCCATTTTGTTTTGGGCATCCAATAAAATTCATGTCATGAAAAGACAATTGTACTTTTTATTGCTGATTGTATTTTTACCAATGCTCGGTTCAGCACAATTCATTCTGGAAGGAAAAATCAGTAATCAGGCTAATGGAGAAGCATTGCCGGGTGCTAATATTGTGTTGAAGGGAAGCAATATTGCCGCAGTTTCAGAAACGGATGGCAGCTATATTTTCAAACGTTTAAAAAAAGGAAGCTATATTGTAAAGGTAACTTTCATTGGATTTAAAATGATTGAGAAAGAAGTAAATATAAATAGTAATTCAAAGTTAAACTTTAAGCTTGAAGAGGAAGCCTTTCTTACCGAAGAAGTCATTATTACGGCAACCAGGGCACAGAAAAACACGCCTTTAACTTATACAGATATTGACGATGAGCAGATAAACCGTGAAAATACAGGCAAAGACCTGACTTATTTACTGGCCTCATCGCCCTCAACAGTTGTTACTTCTGATGGCGGAACGGGTATGGGATATACCGGCATTAGAATAAGGGGAACAGATTTAACACGCATTAATGTTACACTAAACGGCGTACCGGTGAACGATCCTGAATCGCAGAATGTATTTTTTGTTGACTTACCCGACCTTGCCTCATCCGTTGATAAAATACAAATCCAGAGGGGTGTGGGCACCTCAAGTAATGGTGCGGCTTCTTTTGGCGCCAGCATCAATATCAAAACTGACAAATTCAGGCCCGATGTTTATACCGAACTCAGTAGTGCTGCCGGTTCGTTCAATACTTTTAAAAATACTTTGCGGTTTGGTTCTGGTCTTATCAAAGGAAAGTTTGCCATCGACGGACGGCTTTCGCTACTGAGTACTGACGGCTATGTTGACAGGGCATCTGCAAATTTAAGGTCAATGCAATTTGCCGCTTCTTATTTAGGAAAGAAAGATATAGTGAAATTCTTTTATCTTCATGGAACAGAGAAAACTTATCAAGCCTGGTACGGTATCCCGAAAGACAGTCTCGAAACCAATCGCACCTACAATCCGGCAGGAGAAATCTACGATACAGAAGGAAATTTTCTGGGGTTTTATGACAACCAGACAGACAATTATAACCAAACCTATTACCAACTGCATTATGCGCATGAATTCAATCCGAAGCTCAATCTGGTAACGGCTTTGTTTTATACGAAGGGAAAAGGTTATTACGAGAATTACAAAAACAATAAAAAGCTTTCGAATTACGGAATGAATGACACGATTATTGGCAGCGATACTCTTTCAAGAACAAGCCTGATAGAACAAAAATGGTTAGACAACGATTTTTACGGCATCAATTTATTTCTGAATTATAATGCTGACAGGCTAAACCTCAATATTGGTGCAGGATTCAATAAATATGAAGGCGAACACTTTGGGAAAATCATCTGGGCACAAATTGCACGACTTGGTGATTATGACAGAAACTGGTATTTCAATACTGGAAATAAAACCGAGTTCAATATTTTTGCCAAAGCAAACTTTGTATTGACAGAGCATTTAAACTTATATGCCGATCTGCAATTCCGGACAATCAATTATAAAATTGATGGAACCGATGATGATTTACGAAATGTAAGCCAGCAGCACCAATACAATTTCTTCAATCCGAAAGCCGGTATTTTTTATGAGGTAAACAAAAACAATAATCTATACTTTTCTGTTGGGGTTGCTCACCGTGAACCCAATCGTTCTGTTTTTCTTGATGCTGATCCCGGGCAGGAAATAAAGCCGGAACGTCTGATTGATTACGAATTGGGTTATCGCAAACGTGCCACACATTTTTCATTTGAAGCCAACTTGTTTTATATGGATTATAAAGATCAATTGGTGTTAACAGGCAAGATAAACAATGTGGGCGCACCCATACTCACCAATGTGCCCGACAGCTATCGTGCAGGAATTGAACTTTCTACAGCTTTCAATTTCTTGAAAATAATTGACTGGAGTTTGAACGCGACTTATAGCCAAAATAAAATCAAAGATTTTACCGAGCACGTTGACAATTGGAATTATTGGGACGACCCCGATAATCAGCCCTATCAATACGAAAATGAACTTGGGGAAACTGATATTTCTTTCTCGCCCGATTGGGTTGCCGGTAGTAATTTACGTATTACAGCTTTCAAAGGTTTTTCTGTGAGCCTCGTTTCAAATTATGTGGGAAGGCAATTCATCGACAACACATCCAGCCTCGAAAGAAGCCTTGACCCATATCTTGTGAACAACCTTCAGTTCTTCTACGGCATCAGTCCAAAATGGATCAGAAAGCTTGAATTCATTGTAAGTTTAAACAATATTTTTAATGAAAAATACGAAACCAATGCCTGGGTTTACCGCTATGTTTGGGAAGGTTTAGAATCAGAAATGAACGGCTATTTTCCACAGGCCGGATTTCATTTTACTGCCGGGATTAATTTGAAGTTTTAACGTATTCAAATCTGGCGGGTAGTTTTATTCCCGACAGATTGAAAAAGACTCATTCTTTCAACCTGCTGAGAGCAAAAGGCCACTCAGCAGGTTTGTGTACCCCTGCTGCAAGCGTCCACGCTTGCAGTTCTTGTCATTAGATAAATTCAACGATTAATAGTTTATTTTTACATCAAAATTCATTCTGCTTTTTGATGAGCCGTTTTCTGCTTACTATACTGTTAATGCTGTTCTTGCAACTTGCGATAGCCCAACCTTTCACCATCGATTCTACCTACCAAATCATTTCTTCACCCGGAGATGATTTATTCCCCAAATGGTCAGATGATGGCTTACGCTTGCTCTTTCAATCTAACCGAAACGGGAATTGGGATATTTTTTTGTTTGACTTTGACAAAGACACACTCATACAGCTTACCCACAATCAGGCGAATGAACAGCATCCGGAATGGTTTCCCAAGGATAACAAAATAGTTTTCGATTCGGATAGGGCAGGGGTGAACTACCTTTTTCAAATGGATTTGAAAACCGATGAAATAAGTCATTTATTTAAAAGAAATATTGAATGCAGACAAGCTTCTTTTCCTCCGACAAAACGCCTGGTTTATTTTTCCGGATTCGATCGGAAATCAAGAGAATGGGCTATTTATAGCTACGATTTTGTTTCAGATAATTTGAACCACCTCACCAAATTAAAAGGGGATTGTTCCATGCCCATTGTTTCTCCAAACGGGAAACAAATCCTTTTTTCAAGAGTCGTTAATAGATATCCCTTCGAGCAAATATCTATTTTAAATTGGTATGGTAATTTGGAAACCGAATTGGATTCCCTTTGGGCAACTGAACCTGCCTGGAGCCCCAATGGTTTGAAAGTTTATTTTGTTTCGGGGGAAGAAGAAGTGCAGGGCGAGGTGTACAGTGTTTGGAAAGATGGCTCGCATCTTGAGCGGCTTACAAACGATCAGTTAAAAGTTAAAACACCGGCAGTTTCACCGGATGGAAAAAAAATGGCTTTGTCAGTTTTGCAGGAAAATAGATTTGACATTTTTATTATTTCCCTCGATGAATATTAATTGTTGTTAGATGTTTCCGAATAGCTATCTTTGTCAACGCAAAAATTGCATTAGCATATTGCAATATAGAGATGCATTGCAATGCGTCTCTACTGCGCTACATTAATATAAACTTTAAACTTAATAATATGGCACAACAACAAGAAGTAAATTTGAAAAAAATGTTCCCAATCGGTTTGGTGGTTTTAGTTCTGATACTACTGGTTATTTTCTGGAGCAGAATTACAGTTACAGTCGAAGCCGGTCATGCCGGAGTATTGTTTAAAACCTTTAGTGGTGGTGTTGACACGACCCAAACCTATAGCGAAGGCTTTCATTTCCTGGCTCCATGGAACAATATGATTGTCTATGAAACCCGTCAGCAGGAAATTGCGGAAGACATGAATGTGTTGTCCTCCAACGGGCTGGAAATTAAAGCTGATGTTTCGGCCTGGTATCGACCACAATACGAGAAATTGGGATTGCTACATGGCCGTATTGGCAAGGACTATTTACGGCGCGTCGTCATTCCATCCCTTAGGGCATCGGCACGGAGTGTGATTGGGCGTTATACACCAGAGCAAATCTATTCTACCAAGCGCGATGCCATACAGGATGAAATATTTGAAGAAACCAAAAACATCCTTGATGAAAAATACGTTACATTGAATCAGGTACTCATTCGTTCCATCGTTTTACCACCAACTATTAAAACGGCCATCGAAAGCAAATTGAAGCAGGAGCAAGAGTCATTGGAGTATAAATTTAAATTAGAAAAAGCACAAAAAGAAGCCGAACGTCAAAAAATTGACGCCGCAGGAAAAGCAAAGGCAAATGATATTCTCAATGCCAGTTTAACTGATAAAATCCTTCGCGAAAAAGGCATCAGTGCTACACTGGAATTGGCAAAATCCCCCAATTCTAAAGTTGTTATTATTGGTAATAGCGATGGCATGCCACTGATTTTGGGAGATACTAAATAAGGTTCGGCAAGAAACGATAATTTATTAGAAGACCGTGAAGCCTTTGGTTTCGCGGTTTTTTTTGTGGAGAACTTTAGCTAAAATCTTTTTGACGCAGATTAACGCAGGTTATTTATGATAAAATGCTTCGCTTTAGTATCAACAACGAAGTTGTTGTACAATCATAATAAACCCGCGCAAATCTGCGTATAGCTTTTCTTACTTATCAGGTTGAGTATATAAGTCTTTTCTAAATCAAGCCGGCAAGCCCGGAAAACAAAAGGATGAAAACGATGAATATGATTTTCCAATGTTTATGGGCGTTTTTCAAATCCATGAACCTAAATGCCACGCCAAGGAATTTTATCAGTGTCACAAACAAAATAACTGTTAATGTCCATTTTCCGGTTATGGGAGAAATTTCTGCCAGCCAAAAATTAAACAGCATCAATAGCATCAATATTACCCAGAGAATTGTGTTTTTCTTATTCATTTTCTAATGGAGTAAATATAAAACAGGAAAGAGTAATATCCAGATTAAATCGCACATATGCCAGAATACGCCACCAGTTTCAACGTCAAGATAATTTGAAGCGTTGTAATAACCCTGGCGCAATTTGAGCAGCAGTACCGATAAAATGACCACCCCGACAAGGACATGAATAAAATGGAAGAGGGTGAGCATCCAGTAAAAATCAAAGAAATCATCGTATCCGAAGGAATGCCCTTCTGCAATTTTAATGCTGTATTCCCAGCCCTTTACAAATAGGAATAAAACACCTGTCAGAATCGTCAACAGCAACCATTTAATTGCTTCTTTCTGTTTCGCGTGTTTGATGTTCATCAAAGCTGTAGCCATAAAGTAGCCACTTGTAATAAGTACGATCGTATTAAAAAGCCCGATATATTTACTGAGCATATTTTGAGAGGAAAGGAAAGTGTCGTAATCCTGATGAAAATTCACCCGGAACACGATGAGGGCAATTCCGAAAGTGAGCAATTCTACAATTACAATTATCCAGATTAGGATTCCCCCCGGTGGATATAAAAAAGATTTATCAGGAATTTTATCCGTTGTTGTCATTTTAATGATTTTGGATGCGTTGGTAAAGCGTTGTCAGCGACTGCAATAGCATTTCGGGATGAGACAAAATATTGTAATGATTTTGCCCAAACATCTGCGGTAAATAATATTTTGCTGTCGATTCGATGGCAATGGCATAAGTATTAATATGGTATTCGTGCATTTCTCGCAAAGCTTGTTTTACATCAGAAATCCCGTAGCGACCTTCGTATTTATCATAATCATTGGGTTTTCCATCCGACAAAAGAATTACCCATTTGTTTTGCATCTGACGATCGCTTATCAAGGATTTGGCATGGCGCAAAGCCGGGCCAATCCGTGTGTATCCCCTTGGTTCGACAACACCAATATTTCTTTTGGCTTTGTTCCAGTCGTCATTAAATCCTTTCACAGAAATATAAGCGCAGTTGTTTCGTGTTTTTGAATAAAATCCACCAATGGCGAAGTCAACACCATATTCCTGAAGTACTTGCCCAAAAAGGATTACAGCCTGTTTTTCCACATCAAGAATGCGGTTTCCGGCTGCGTAACTGTCAGTTGACAAACTCAGGTCCACCAGAAACAAAATGGAAATATCCGGCTCTTTTTTTCGCTTAGTGATATAAATATTTTCTGATGGCGTATGCCCCGATTTGATGTCTGTAAACATGTCCACAACAGCATCCATATCAATCGCCTCACCATCGGGCATTCGCCTGACAAATTCGCGTTTCTGGTGAATTTGTGCAAATTTTCGGCGCAAGCCATTCAACGTTACCGCATTTTCCGAAAGGGCAGTGGCGGCGTAATTCATATTATTGCCAAGTATCGATTTTAGATAGACTTTACAATAATTGGGTTTGTATTGCTTTTTCTGATAATTCCATTCGTCATAGCAAATATGGTGGCCATCGTCTTCTTTGTCGCCACTTTCTGCAATGCCCTGCAAATCTCTGAAATCGGCCTGGTAAACCGAATGCACTTCATCATCGGTGCGAACAAGGTGTTTGAGGTTCAGTTCACTCAAAGCTTCGGCATCTTTCTCAAGACTGTCATCGCCATCAAAATTGCGCCAGACTCCCTTGAATTCTTCGGCAGTATCTACTTTCTCAAAATTATGGGTCATCACATAGTCTTCCTGTGTTTTCTTGTCAACATTAATCACTTCCGCTTCTTCAACAGGCTTGGCTTTAATTTCTGTTTTGGGTTTTATCTCTTGTCGACCTTCATTATCCCCATCGGGATTCGTGGTTTTCTTGTTTTGGGAATTACCATCGCTATTCATCAGTTTTCCGTACAACCAATAATCGGGAATGATTTCACTCTTTTTTTGTGCTGTCCCAAATAAACCTTTTATGGAATGATAGTATTCAGCTACAGATGGAAAGTCGTTTTCCATGACTTCAATAACCTGCCCTCCGATTTCTTTTGCCTGCTGGCGCATATCTTCAAGGGAAATATCAGGCAGGTCATTTTTCAATTTCAGCTCCTGCTGTATGGAAAGAAAAACAATGCGAAAGATGTAGAACCTGATGTTTTGTTCAAGCTCCGGAAGCAATGAAAATTTTATTGGCATATAAAAAAGATGGTCTTTCCAACCGCCTTCTTGTTCTGCAGGAAGCACTTCGATCTTTCTCCCGCACAGAGCAGTAGCAATAAGTGTAAGTCGGCCATTCAGCACATCCAAAGTAGCTGTTCTATTGCTTAGCTCAGGATCGGTTTTTTTAAACCGTTTAAAAAGATCGAAAACCTTTTTGAATATAACCTGATCGGGTTCCATAATTTTGTATTCAGTCAGGGTTTGACTTTAAGTCAAGCCCTGACTTGTTAGATCATCAAATCTGCAAGGTCCTTCAATGCCTGCAGTATCTCGTCATCATCCGTTAGGGGCTGAATCATTCCTACTTCTACAGATAAGCGTTTGCCTAGTCCCGAATGCATCAGTTTAGCAGCATCAACTACCAAACGTGTTGAGACAGTTTCCATCAATCCCAGTTCTTTCAGGTTACGGATTTTGTTCGCAATCTTCACCAGCTTTTTCGTATCCTTTTCATCCAAACCGGTTTCATTAATAATAATTTCTGCTTCCAGTTTTTCGTCAGGATAATCAAATGCCATCGAAACAAAACGCTGCCTGGTAGAAGGTTTCAGTTCTTTAAATCCTTTTTGATAACCCGGATTAAACGAGGCCACCAACATAAAATCGTCATGGGCTTTGAGTTCATCCGAAAGTTTATCAAGATACAATTGCCGGCGGTGGTCGGTGAGCGAGTGAATGGCAACGATTACATCAGGCCTGGCTTCGGCAATTTCATCCAAATAAATAATATGACCTTCTTTTACAGCCGTAGTTAGCGGGCCATCCATCCAGATTGTTTCTGCCCCTTTCAAAATAAAGCGACCCAATAAATCAGTGGCTGAAGTTTCTTCGTGACAGGCAACGGTTATCATTTTCATATCCAACTTAAATGCCATGTGTTCCAAAAATCGTGTCTTTCCAGTTCCTGTCGGCCCCTTCAATAAAACAGGGAGTTTTTCTTTATAACAGTGATTAAAGACTTCGATTTCTTTACCAACCGGTCTGTAATAAGGTTCGTTATTTGTATGCATAATATTCGATTAATGAAGAAAGGCTGATTGAATTATAAATTTCAATCAGCCTTGCAAAAGTAAAACTTCCTTATGATTTCGGATTAGTCAATATTTTCTACAAGTGCCTCGTCGGTAGGCATTCCATGCTGGAAGAAATTAATGACATAATAAATAATACCGATGGTAAACAGCGTTGCTGAGGCAATCAACACCCAAAAGTGCACCTCAATTGCCATTTGTGCTTCCATAAACGACATACCTACTTTTCTTTCAAGATATACCTGGGCAACACCTGCGGTTGCAAAAGCTGTCGTCATTCCAATCATGCCAATATTCGACAACCAGAATGCGTAACTGGATCCTGCGGTATTGTATAATTTTCTTCCGGTCATTAGTGGCATTGCATAAGAGATGATTGCAAAAACCATCATGGCATAAGCACCCCAGAAAGCCATGTGTCCGTGCATGGCTGTTATCAATGTTCCGTGTGTCCACATGTTCACTGAAGGGATGGTGTGTGCAATACCCAAGAGGCCGGCACCTGCAAACGACATAATTGCTGCTCCCAATGTCCAGTATAATGCAGTTTTATTGGGGTGGTTTTTCTCGCCTTTGCGATACATGGCGAATGCAAACAAAGCCATTCCAAGGAATGCCAGTGGCTCCAATGCGGAAAAAATACCACCAATCATTAACCAGTATTCAGGCACTCCTATATAATAATAGTGGTGTCCTGTTCCCAGGATTCCCGAAAGGAAAGTCAGTCCAACAATAACGTACAACCATTTCTCAATAAGTTCACGGTCAACACCGGTAAGTTTAATCAGCAGGAAGGCAAGAATACCACCCATGATGAGTTCCCAAACACCTTCAACCCAAAGGTGAACAACCCACCATCGGAAGAATGAATCAACGGACTGGTTGTCAAACCAAATCATACCGGGAAGATAAAGCAAGGCAGCAAAAAACAGACCCATCGCCAACACCATTTCTGTTGTTGTTTTTTCCTTTCCTTTGAAAATAGTAACAAAAATAATACCCAGAAACAGCAGTATATCCACTACGACAAGGTAATCCAAAAAACGGGGGATTTCGAGGAATTTACGTCCTTCCCACCAGCCAACATGAAAGCCGGCAACAGCAACAACACCAACGATGGCAAGTGCCCAAAATTGTAATTTTGCAAGCGGAACTGATACCAATTCGCGTTGCGATTCTTCGGGGATAATATAATAAGCAGCTCCCATAAATCCACTTAACAACCATACTACAAGCAGGTTTTTGTGGGTGGCAGTTGCTGTATTGAAAGGGATAATTTCGTGGAGGCCATCATAACCGGCATGTGCAAAAGCCATGATAAAACCGTAAACAATTTGTAAGATCAGTAGCACCATACTCAGTGCAAAAAACCAATAGGCTACCTTTTGAGATTTATATTTCATATTTCTTTTTCTTAAATGTGATTAATTTGGTTTATTATTTCTTCAGGTCTGGTTCAGGTGGAAAGCCATTCAAATCCATTTGGCCGATCCAGGTAAAGAAGGCAATCAGGTTACTGACCTCTTCTTCAGTAAAATCGTAGGCAACCATCTTCCGACCGGTTGTGGTCCATGGTGTTTTTGACGACAAAACGGCTTTTACAAATCCTTCGCCGCGGCGGTCCATTACTTTGGTGAGTTCGGGAGCATAGTAAGCACCTTCGCCTAAAATAGTGTGACAACCCATACAGTTGTTTTCGTCGAATAATACTTTTCCGGCTGCAACTTCTGCTGTAACATTTTCAGAATGGGTTTTTTTCGGAATCCCACTCGACAAAGTATGTGCCGAGAGAACCAGAAAAATCAGGAAGAACACAACCGTGCCTCCCAGAAAAAATAATTTGGCTTGATTTTTAGATAACATAATGCGTTGGTTTTATGAATAATTTGAAATTTATTGAGGCCAAAAATATAAAGAAAACCAATGAAATATATACTATGATATATATAGATGCTTAAATATGTTTATTTAAGATGCTAAATTCTTAAATACCTGTTTGTTGCATTGTGAATAAATATCTATTGTTTCTGATTACTAAGAAAAGAATTAGGATTGTCGTTTTATTTATCTTTGCTCACTCATTCATAATTGATGAAAACAAACATTCGTATAAAAAACAAAAGGGTTTCCTGGGAGTATTTTGTCATTGACAAACTGGTGGCTGGAATTGTGCTTACCGGTACCGAGATAAAATCCATCCGTTCGGGCAAAGCCAACCTTGCCGATTCCTTTTGTGTTTTTGAAGAAGGGGAGATGTTTGTCAGAAATATGCACATTGCCGAATACACCTATGGAACTTATAATAATCACGTAACCAAACGCGACCGGAAGTTGTTGCTTACTGCCCGTGAATTGAAAAAACTCAATCTGAAAGTTCGTGAAAAAGGAATGACAGTAGTACCCCTCACTTTGTTCATCAACAATAGGGGGTTGGCCAAACTGGAAATCGCACTCGTTAAAGGAAAGCACTTTTACGACAAACGTGAAAGCCTGAAAGAAAAAGACCACAAACGTGAGATTGACCGGCATATGAAGAGGTAAAGCAACCTTCCAGCGTCTGAAAGACCTGGAAGCGTTGTATTATCTGAAATCCAGACGCTTCCAGGTTCTACGAACGCTGGAAGGTCCATAAAAAAATGCCTTTTTTCTGCCAATCCAGCTGCGTAATATTACCACCTCGCTTTGTAGCCTCTTGTATCGACATGGATAAAAAAAGTGTGGCGAGAATTTTTATTATATTTCCCCATTCCACCAAGCAAATGGCTCAGATCAGGATCATTGTCCATTTCGCTAACAATTTTATAGATAATTTCGGCATCTGACATATTTACTTTGCCATCTTTATTGAGGTCATCAAAACTGCTGTCTCCATTCTCATCCACATACACATCGGCTGCATCGCCAAAAACATGGCGGCTGAATTTCACATTTCCAATTGAATGGTTGTAATATGGCGTGCGGTATCCACTCATGATAAAAAGTGAATTTGAAATTGTCCCCATCTTATTTATTTCCAGCAACAAATGTTCAAGTTTAATTAGTAGCCTTGGGCTCAATACAATGTATTTTGGCCATCCCGAACTTTGTTTGCACAAAAACTGTTTCAACTGAAAATGGGGGGTAATGAATAAATCTTTATTGGCTTCGGTAACTTCAATAAAACCTTCAGGAACTTTATATTTATTTCGGTTTTTATAAGTGACAGCAGGGTAGTTCCCAATGCGATAGCCATTCAGGTATTCGCCTTTTTGCTCTGATGCAGCCACCAATACAATAATGGTAACGCTCATTATTTCATGGCTTGTTTTGTCGGTAATAATCAAACTGTAATCACCACTGTTCAAGGGTGCAACATACTGCCAATGATTTAGTTTTACATTCTGGATTTTCCCCCCGGTATTTTGCAGAACAATACTTTCTGGATGTTTGCTGATTATATTCAGAGCAATAGTGTCACCGGGCATTACTGGGTAGAAAAAACAGTTTAGGTTGGTCGCTTCCTGTTCAATAATTAATTCAAAACTCAGTCGGTTTGACTCGAAAGCTGAAAGTGAAAGGCTAGCCAACAACAATAGGGCAAGTATTATTCTCTTATTCATTTGCTCGATATTTAAAAAGTTATAGTTCTGCCACGAACCTGCCGGACGGACAGGCGGGTTTAGAGGAACACTAAAAAATACTCAACAATCAAGTGCTTTTGCATGAATTTATTCATGAGTACCAGAGATAAATACTGAATTATAAAACAAAAAACTGTGAGATTGTTGATGCTAAAAGACAGATATTCAAATAATTTATATATTTTTTATGCTTTCTTTTTACTTTCTTATTGTTTATTGAGTGTTGACTATTGATTATTTGCCCCAATAAAATACCAGTAGAACCAAAGTTATTTACTTGCTTTAAAATGAACTGGGGCATCAAGGGCCTTCAGGACTTCAGGGTCTCTGTCGTACACATCCTTATCAAAATAAAGCTTGTCCTGTTTGTCAGCCCCGGCTGTCCAGTATAAAATAACAATATCAATAGGATGTTTCAGATTTACGTTGGTCGTTTTTCCTGATTTGAGTACTTCATTGATTTTTGCCATATTCCACTCATCAGGATCATCTGTAAGGTTCAACAACAATTCCCACTTTTTATCTAAACGGATACACCCATGGCTAAATGCACGGTCTTCTCTACCGAATAAACTACGTGCCGGTGTGTCGTGAACGTAAACAGAATATTGGTTGGGGAAAATAAACTTAACTTGTCCCAATGCATTGTGTGGGCCTGCTTTCTGGCGGACTGTAAATGGGAAATTATTTCTGGAATATTGACTAAAGTCGATTGTAGAAGGATCAAGTACTTTCCCACTTCTGTCCATTATTTCCATATTCTTGTCTGCAAGATATCCTGGGTTTTTCTGTAGTTTAGGAAGCGTCTCTTTTGTAGCAATAGAGTAGGGGACTGTCCAGGTCGGGTTAAGGACAAAATAGGTCAGCCTGGCTTTAAATATTGGCGATTCATGGTGAAGCTTGCCAACAATAACACGCGAAAAGAAAACAACTTCATCGTTGGTAACACGCCTGATATTAAAGCCTGCAATATTCACGACAAGAAAGTCGGAATCCAGGTGGTGTAACACCCAGCGAGCCCTTTCCAGATTTATTCTTATCATGTCAATGCGTTGTTCAACAGTTATATTCATCTGTTCAAGCGTACCTTTTCCTACTACGCCATCCTGTGTCATATTGTGTCTGAATTGAAACTGCTTTACTGCATTTTCAAGTTCGTCATCAAAATTGTTGTTTGTTTCATCGTAGGAATCCAGGTCTCCTGTAATCGAAAGGTACTTTCTTAAAGTGAGGACCCTGTCTTCGGCTACTCCTTTTTTCATAACCATGCCTCCCTGAATTTCGGGCCATCCACCTTTTCTTGCAATTCCCTTGTATTTTTCCAGTCCTGTTTTTAAATAGTCGTACATGAAATTCTGGGGTTTCAAGCTTTCCAGGTCTTCCTTGATATTGTTCTGTTTTAATGATAGTGTCAGTAAGCTGTCCACATTTACAGGCAGTTTGTTGAGCGGCATATCCCATCCGGGACGGATTTTGGATTGGTCAACTTTACCAATAATCAGATGAGAAGCGTACATTAAAAGAGCATCCGTCATTAGCATATCCAAATCAGCTTTCTCCTCGCTGTTCAGCTTTTTGTTCTGAAGGGCTTCTATTTTCTTGAGATGGTAATCGTTTGGTATTAGACCTTCTAAATAGGAATATTTTAGGCTTACCAGCAGGTCATCAACATTTTTTTTGTCATTCCATACAGGAGCAAAATCCTGGTTTGTATAAAACTTTGGTAATTCGTTTTGAGAAAATAAAACTATGCCGGCAGCAGCAACAGATTTACTTTCTATTCCTGATGCTACCCTTTGCTTTATCAATTGTTTCACTTCTTCTTTTTGTGAATAGACAGAAAAGTTGAATAAAAAAGCAGTTAGCAGTATGAAAATAATTTTTCGAGATTTCATAATATTTTGTTTTTTAGTTTAAAGATTTATTTTAGAAAACTACGTTCAGCGATAAAACATGAAATCACAAACGTATTCTTATACCTATGTTAAGATAGAAGGTATTTGCCTTTGCAGAACCGAATTGATCTGTGTCTTTATATAGTTTCGAGAATCCCATCTCGTAGCCCACATCAAGAAACAACCACCAATAAGCGATGTTGAGTCCTAGGTTTCCTCCCCAAAATACAGTATTGTAATCATCTTTTGCAGGGGCACTTGTATTGGGAATTGAATTCTCAACACCAACAACGAAATTAAACACAGGACCAAGAACAACATTGAAATCGACGGAAGCCCCCTGTGAATCCCAGAAGTTATATCCGGCGAGTAATGGTACGCGAAGGGTATTTAATTGATGATTTAGCCGAATTGGGCCGCTGCCATTGTCCCCTTCAATTTGGGAGAACTCAGAAATATTAGCCATCCAGAAAACACCGGGTTCAAAATAAAACTGCCTGCCAATTTTTACCGTACTTCCAACCTGATAGCCAATTCCTCCAAAGCGATCCCAGTTATTCGTACTGCGGGAGTAATCCAAATAATTAAAACCACCACCGGGTTTAATGGTTATTTGTGCCGTTAACAAAAGTGAAGACACTGAAATAAACAGGAAGGTTAAAATGAACTTCTTCATGAAATAACGCAAAATAAAAACCTGGTTTCCTAAATTTGGTTCTGATCAATTTGGATGCGCAAAGCTAAAAAAGATTCGGGAGTGAGGAGAAGAAAAAGAATGGACGAATAGACAAAGGTAGATTGAAAGAGTGGAAGTCTCTATTCAAACATAAATTCAAAGCACAAAGCTCAAAACCTTAAACTAATAAGCCTCATTTTCTGGCAGCCTGTATATGCATCCAATCATAATTCTTGGTTCTTCCCAAACTTACCCAACCTTCTTCTTCCCAAAATTGCCACCATTTGTCGTATTCAGGTCGGGAAAATGCTGCTCTGTCTCGGCCCCATCGCAAAGCATTGTTATCAGGATCGTAATCCATAGCAATGCCCCAACTGTGTGTTGACCAGGTGCTTCCGCCACGCTTTTTGCGAACATTCAAACAGCCTCCCCAAATATCAAGATGCAGTCTTTTAATTTCATCCATTCCGTAGTGGTTAAGGACATTTGTCAATACAGTGTTTAAACTATCCTTTACTTTTTCATGACAAAAAAATGAACGTACGATACTCCGTTTATCCCACGACAAGCGGTGAGGATAAGGCAGTTGAAGGCGTACCTGGTTCTTTCCAACTTCACCATAAAACTGCTCGAGTGATGCATTACTTTCAAAAGGCCAGTTGTGCGGATTTTCCAAAAAAGCCGCTTGTTCATCCCGCCAGGGTAGTGGCATTATCCCGGTTCTGAGAAAATTAACAAGAACACCATAGGCAAAATCGGTTTGTGGTCCCCAGTAACCATCAATAGTCCCGGCATCAATATTTTTCTGTTTGCAAACAGTTTGAATAAAAGCAATGGCTTGTCGTTTAAAAGGCCAGCTTCCTGTGTTTCCGGCTACTTGAAGCAGTGCCAATTTTGTTTTATTTCCAACAATGCCATCAACAGTTCCGGCATTTAAGCCCATTTTATTAAGTTCGGTCTGGATTAATTTGATGTGTGATTTAGTAAGATTCATTGTGGTAGTTTTTAATGGATTCGATAACAAAGGTAAGAAAAAAAACTTCTAAGCGGCTTTATGAGAGAACAATAAGCCGCTAAGAAGTTTGTATAAGATTTTCCAAAATCTCCCCCATCACTTCAGTGGCTTTTCCCTGGAGAAAAATATCCGTAATCTGATGTGTATAATTTGAAGGATTGGGATTGACTTCAATAATCTTTGCTCCATTTGATTTTGCCAAATGAGGAATTTGACTGGCAGGCATTACTTCGCCCGTAGTACCAATGAGCAGAAAAACATCAGCCTTTTCGGCGGCTTCAATTGATTTTTGGTAAGCCAATGGTGGGATGCCTTCACCGAAAAATATAAAATCAGGTTTGATTAAAGCATTGCAATCCTCACAACGCAGCGGTAATTCATCTAAAGAAAAGTCACTGTTGCTATATTGCTTATGGCATCCTGTGCAAACCAATGTTCTTGAATTTCCATGAAACTCAATAACAGCCTTACTTCCTGCTTCCTGATGTAAATTATCGATATTTTGGGTGATGATGTTTTTCAGGAAACCGGCGGCTTCCATTTTCGCCAGTACAATGTGTGCTGCATTGGCTTTTGCTTCTCCAAAGAAGTCGTAAAAAATCTCTTTAATAACATCCCAGGAATGCGCAGGGTGAGTATGGAAATAATCGAGGTCGAGCACGATAGGGTCGTACTTACTCCACAGCCCATCTTCGCCACGAAAAGGTGGAATACCACTCTCGACGGAGATGCCGGCACCGGTGAATGCTGTTGTGTAATTTGACTGCTTAAGCCATTTTACAGCTTTAGAAATACTTAGTTGATTCACGGAAGAAGACATATTTAAAGATTAATAAGGAATTTTTTTTTCGCTTTTTATCCAGTCCTCGAATACTTTAACAGCGTCATCACGCATCAGTTGTGATGATGGAATAGAGCGCTTTTCCTTAGGCATACAAAACTCTTTATAAATAAATGAATCATCAAAATCGGCTTTGGCAGCATCGTCTTTGGTTCCGGCATAATATAATTTATCGAGGCGTGCCCAATAAATAGCACCAAGACACATGGGGCAGGGTTCGCAACTGGCAAATATTTCGCAACCTTCAAGGTTAAATGCACCAAGATTTTTGGCTGCTTCACGAATGGCGACAATTTCAGCATGAGCAGTCGGGTCGTGACTTGATGTTACCTTGTTTTTTCCCCTGCCAATAATTTCTCCATCCTTTACCACAACAGCCCCAAAAGGCCCGCCATTGTTTCCTTCCACATTTGAATGCGCCAGTTTGATGGCCTCTTGCATGAATTTCTTATTATCTTCTATTTTGTTCATTGCATAATCTCCGTTATATTTTTTAGCCTTATTTCTATAAAACCTATTTCCCCTATTTCCTTATTCCCCTTATTGCCCTATTTCCTTCTAACCTATCCCCCAATTCCCTTTTCTCGTCTCTTTCTTCAGACTTTCACTCAGTAAAATTAGAAACTTTTTCCGATCGACATTTACAGCGCCCAAACTACGCAGATGTTCTGTGTCCTGTTGAACGTCAATAAAATCAAAGTTCCATTCCAATGCGCGGTCAACCAGATTCCAGAGCGCAACCTTGGATGCGTCGGTAACAAGATGAAACATGGATTCGCCAAAAAAAGCACCTCCCAGTGAAATACCGTATAAACCGCCAAGCAGTTTTTCGTCAAGATAGGTTTCCACCGAATGGGCAAAACCCAATTGATGCAAGTTGATGTAGGCATTTTTCATCTCTTCTGTAATCCAGGTTCCGGGCTGTCCCTTTCTGCTGATTTTGCTGCAATGGTTAATGACTTCCTCAAAATTACGATCGAATTTAATTTGGAATTTATCGCTTTGTACTGTTCTGCTCAGACTTTTACTCCTTTTAAAATCCTTTGGAAAAAGTAGCATTCGCGGATCGGGCGACCACCACAAAAGGGGCTGCCCTTCACTATACCAGGGAAAAATACCTTGTGAATAAGCGTTGAGCAATCTTTCAGGTGATAAGTCGCCACCAACGGCAAGTAATCCGTCTTCCTCTGCCATTTCAGGATTGGGGAAAAGTGGTTCTTCTGGAAGTTGGTAAATGGGCATTGTTAAGGTTAAGGTTGAGGTTAAGGTTGAGGTTGAGGTTTTGTTATTTGAGGCTATTCAGACTTTCTATCACCTTTTCCGAAACCTCCCTGATTTCCTGTTCTGTTATCGTCAGGGGGGGGGCGATGCGGAAACTGCTGCTGTTGAACAAAAACTGATCAACAATAAGTTTATTCTTTTGTAATATCTTTACCAGTTTGCTTACAGAATAAGCTGGTTTTAAATCAACTGCCAGCATTAATCCTATTTGGCGAATGCTTTTTACTGTCGGATGGTTTTTTAATAATTCAACAAAAAGCTGACCTTTCTTTTCTGCCTTTTTATGAAGTCCTTCTTCAAGTATTACCTCCAAACTCGCCAGTGCCGCTGCACAACTTACCGGATGTCCACCAAAGGTTGTAATGTGACCGAGTGCCGGATTGTGTGTCAGTAGATTCATATATGAAGACGAAGAAACAAAAGCGCCAATGGGCATACCGCCGCCCATTCCTTTGGCGAGGCATAAAATGTCAGGAACAATATCAAAATTCTCAAAAGCAAATAGTTTTCCTGTCCTTCCAAAACCCATTTGTACTTCGTCAAAAATGAGAATAGTACCGGTTTTATTACATTGTCTGCGCAATGCTTTCAAATAAGATTTGTCAGGAATAATAATTCCGGCTTCGGCCTGAATGGGTTCAATTATAACACAGGCTGTTTGGTCTGTAATTTGATCCAATTCATTTTCATTATTGAAATTCAAAAACCGAATATCTGGTAATAATGGACGATAAGCATTTTTCATTTCTTCGTTTCCCAGAACGCTCAAAGCACCGTGAGTACTACCGTGGTATGCATTTTTAAATGCGATAATTTCTGATCGGCCATTTATCCGTTTTGCTAATTTAAGTGCGCCTTCAATGGCTTCGCTGCCTGAATTGACAAAAAAAACTGAATCCAAAGAGTCGGGGAGTTGCCCAGCCAGTTTTCTGGCCAGTTTCACCTGAGGAGACTGAATGTATTTCCCATAAACCATTAAATGAAGGTATTGGTCGAGTTGATTTTTAATGGCTTCCAAAACCTTGGGGTGGCGATGCCCAATATTGCTCACCGAAACTCCGGAAACAAGGTCTGTAAAGCGATTTCCATCAATATCGTAAAGGTAAATCCCTTCGGCTTTTACAATTTCAAGCGCATCGGGAACGTCTGCCGGGATGGCGAGATGCTGATAAAAAAGTTGTCGGTTGGTGAGTTGCATGTTCTAGGTTTTTCTTTGTTCAAAAGTACAGAAAGGAAATGGATTGGCGAGGGGGAAAAAATGAGGGAGCGAGTGGGCGAGAAAAGGAGAGGGGGTGAAGATAAGAGTAGGTGAGTGGGAGAAAAATAGGCGAGGGGGCGAGGGTGGTGAAAAAATTGTTGGCGCTGTCGGTGGTCTTCTATTTTTTTTTATCATTGTACGATAAAACCGAATTGTTAATGCAAAACAAAGTTGTTGTAATAACCGGTGCCACTTCCGGAATTGGTAAAGCCCTTGCCTACGAGTTTGCCGCCAAAGGTGCAAAAGTTGTTATCGGTGCGCGAACCCATGATAAATTGGTTGAAATTGCTGAAGACATCAAGCGCAATGGGGGAGAAATCGCCTATGCCCAAACTGATATTACCAAAGAAGCCGATTGTAAAAATCTTATGCTCACAGCAGTTGAAATGTTTGGAAAAATAGATATTCTGATTAATAATGCCGGTATTTCGATGCGTGCATTGTTTGCTGAAACGCAACTACATGTTATAGAAACATTAATGAATGTGAATTTCTGGGGGACGGTTTATTGCACCAAATATGCATTACCTTATTTACTAAAGGAAAAGGGAAGTGTTGTTGCCGTTTCTTCTATTGGCGGTTTAATGGGCTTGCCCGGCAGAATTGGTTATTCGGCATCCAAATTTGCCACCAACGGTTTCATGGAAAGCCTTCGAACGGAGAACTTAAAAACCGGATTGCATGTGCTGATGGCTTTTCCCGGATTTACAGCTTCCAATATTCGCAATACTGCGCTTGCAGCAGATGGCAGCATGCAAGGGGAATCACCACGGGAAGAAGAGAAGATGATGACTGCCGAAGAAGTAGCCCGTGAAATTTATTCAGCAGTTCAAAAACGAAAAAATAAGATTGTATTAACAAGCTTGGGTAAACAAATGGTTTTTCTTAATAAATTTTTTCCAACATGGATGACAAAACAGATTTACAGGGTGATGTCAAAAGAACCGGGATCGCCCTTTAAATAAAATAGAGATTATTTGCTGTAAAACATTGAAAATAAAACATTATAACATTGAAATAGCAAAGTTCAAAAACTAAAAGACAAATAGATTCCAATATTGCAAATATTCAAATTCCGAATAGGGTCTTGTTTTATATCAAACAGTTTGTAATTTTAGTATTGTTTTTTTTGAATTTTGTTTGTTCTTTGTTTATTGTGTTTTGGAATTTTCACCAATAAACGAACGAAAATAGTTTGGGAAATAAACGAATAATAGAAATAAGATATTAACATTTAAAGAATTATTAGAAATGCTAAAAAAACACGATATTAATCCAAATATTGGATTGGGAGAATTGACTTTTGGAATTGCAATAGATGAATTTATTGAGCAGTTTGGACAGGCCGAAGATATGGATACGATTGAAGAAGACGAACAAATGAATACAACCCTGCTCCATTATTGGAAAGGGGGCTTTTCTGTTTTCTTTGTGGGGCTTGCCAATCAGATTCTGGCCGGAATTGAAACCGACCACCCCGATACTACACTTTTTGGTAGCAAGATCATGGGTTTGACGGAAGCGGAATTGATTGCACTCCTGAAAAATAACGGGCATTCAACTTTCGAAAGAGAAGTTGAAGAAAATGACATCCGCCTCTCCTACGATTTCAGCATGATGGATTTTTTCTTTCGTGAAGGAAAGCTCATCTACATGAACTTTGGTGTTTTTGTGGATGAGGATGGGGATATTGAAAGGGTTTGAGCTATGGTACGTTTGGCTTTTTGAAACGCATCATTTTCAATTTACAACTAATTTTATTTATTATTATAACCTTCATATTCAGTACTATTTGTCAAATGCACTATATTTTTTGTTGACGTTAGTACTTTCTTATAATTCATCTAAAACAATATTTACTCCAGTAACCTCAGATACATTATCTAGAGTCCGAGTTGATATCTTAATGCTCCCTTTTCCATTATCAAATCTGCATTTATAATAAATTATAAACCAATCAGCGTTTTCCCTATTCTCTTCATATTCATAATGGGAGTACGCATAAGTCTGGATATTACCAACAACAGTTTTAAGTTTAATAAATCCACTTTCAATATCTTCTACATTAATTTGTGCTTTAGCAAATTCTCCAAACACATTATGAAATTCGTTCCAGTCTGAATGATTAAAGTCAGTTTTAATTTTATATGTAATTTTATTTAATCGTTGTTTCGTAAGGTCAGCAGGTAATTCTTTCGTGGTCGCAGTTTTGTTATTTTGTTTTCCTGAATAATCCAAATCAATTATATATGGCAGAAATAAGTTGATTAACGTAATGATAAATATAGTAATAACTATTATTTCAATTCTTAACAATCTTTTTCCATATTACTTTATTTAATATTAACGTCAACTACGTGCTAATAACAACCCTATAGCATTTGTTTGTTTGTAAACAATACAATAATTTGTTTAAGTATTCAAATATTTCTACCGATTCCTTGGATGAAATTCCATAATTGCCTTTCTTAAATCATCGGTATCAAGGTGGGTGTAAATCTCGGTAGTTGTAATAGATACGTGTCCCAATAATTCCTGGACTGCACGCAAATCAGCACCACCCTTTACCAAATGTGTAGCAAAAGAATGCCGGAAAGTATGCGGGCTTATTTTTTTTCTAATGCCCACTTTTTCGGCCAAGGTGCGCACGATAATAAATACCATCTGTCTGCTCAACTGACGTCCGTTTTGATTGAGAAATAAAATGTCTTCGTATTTCTTTTGTGGGATAATATGGATGCGAATCTGCTTTAAGTAAGTCGTAATTTGTTTTTTGGCCAAAGCACCTACGGGTACCAGGCGTTGCTTATTTCCTTTTCCTGTAACACTTATCATGTCTTCGTTCAAGTGGAGATCTGAAATTTTTAATCCGGTGAGCTCTGAAACCCTCAACCCACATCCGTAAAGGGTTTCAATAATGGCTTTGTTGCGTTCGCCTTGTGATTCCGATAAATCAATCGTGTCAATCATTTTTTCCACTTCATCCAGGCTCAGCACTTCGGGTAATTTGCGGTCAAGGCGGGGTGATTCCAGTAATTCAGAAGGGTTTTTATCAATAACCTGCTCAATCATCAAATATTTAAAAAACGCTTTAACTCCGGAAAGCACACGTGATTGCGACCAGGAACCCAATCCCATTTTATGAATGTAAACGATAAAATCACTGAGGTCGTTCATGCTCACTTTCTGAATTGGAATAGCTTCTTTTTCAGCTTTCAAAAAAGAAAACAACAAATCGGTATCGTGCAAATAGGCTTCTAAGGTATTCTTTGACAAGCCCCTTTCCAGTTTCAGGTAAGTTGAAAAACCTTTTTGAAGGATGATGTAATTCATTGTTTTTTCCCTTTAAGCTTTCTGTAGTCGGCTTAATTTCCAATTGACAAAGAAACAAATAAATAACAAAATCTTAAAAATCAATGATCAAAGCAATTTATTTGTAAAACGTGAAATTTGAATTTTGTCCCGATAGCTATCGGGATTGAAATTTCAACAATTACTACCTAAAACCGAAATAATCACAATTAATCACTACTTTTGTTTCCTTTCCAATAATCGAACAAATACAAATTATTCATAATCAAATTAATATTAAGAGATGGTTGATTTTTCATTAGAACCCAAACAGATTGAACTCCGGGAAAAAGTCCGGGATTTTGCCGACAAATATATGCGGCCAAATGCAAGAAAATATGATGAGCTGGCGGAATTTCCCTGGGAAATCGTAAAAAAGGCCTATGATGAAGGCATGATGAACGGGCCGATGGATGCCAAATATGGCGGACACGGGCACAGTATTTTTGAAAGTGCTTTGGCTTCGGAAGAACTGGGTGCCGGCTGTGTAGGCATTGGTATATGCATGGACGCCAATACCCTTGCATTAACACCACTTTACATTGGCGCAAGCGACGAACAAAAGAAACGTTTTTTCGGAGAGATCAAGGAGAAAAAAAGTGTAGCTGCTTATGCGCTTACAGAACCTAATGCCGGATCGGATGTTGCCGGAATCAAAACACAGGCTATTTTGCATGGTGACAAATACATTATGAACGGCCACAAACGTTTTATCACAAACGGAAGTGCATCTGCATTCATTACCGTATTTGCCATAACCGACCCTTCCAAAGGGGCACGCAGCCTAACTGCTTTTGTTGTACCTACTGATGCTCCCGGAGTTGAACAGGTAGCTGATATGAGCAAAATGGGACAAAGGGCATCGGTGCAAACAGAGTTTAAATTTCATGATGTGGAGATTCCTATTGAAAATAGAATAGGAGGGGAGGGCCACGGTTTTCTTTTTGCTATGAAAACATTTGAAAGAACCCGTACAGGCGTTGCTGCTTTAAGTATTGGAAATGCCCGCGAAGCTTATGAAACTTCACGTGATTGGGCAAAAAACCGGATACAGTTTGGCAAACCAATTACCGTTAATCAGGGTGTTAGTTTTATGTTGGCCGATATGGCTACCGAAATTGAAGCTGCCCGCTTATTAACCTGGAATGCCGCCTGGGCTTACGATACTAAGCAAAAGTCAGCTAATCTTTTATCTGCCATGTCAAAACTGTATGCATCTGATGTTGCCATGAAGGTAACTACCGATGCTGTTCAGGTGATGGCCGGGGATGGGTATTCGCATGATTACCTTGTCGAGAAAATGATGCGCGATGCCAAGCTTTGCCAGATTTACGAAGGAACAAACCAGATTCAAAGACTGGTTATTGGTAAAGGGATTTTGAAATAAAGAGAGAGCATTTTTCCTTGTTGAAATTTAGTACGACCAATCTAATTTTTGCCGATGGTGATTTTTGCCATCGGCTTTTTTTAACACGCGCACATAAGTAGTTGAAAAGATAAAAAAAAAGCGCAACAAAAATGCTACGCTTTCACCAAGTTCATTTATCGTTAAAAAATATACCGTCCTTCGTCAATCAACTTATTGGCAATGTGGCGGCGTGCTTCTTTTACATTTACCGAAGTGATGCAAGTTAATGTATTCAGGGATTTGCAAAGTTTTTCTTTTTCTTCGCCATCGGCAATGGAGCCAATAATATCGAAACCCGATTTGTTAATTGAGCGGATCATATCCTGAGCCAGTACATCCAGCATGTCTTTGTAAAGTGATACATCCGGCTTTAAGCTAAGCTTGTCAATTTTTTCTACGCGAAGCAGTGTCGATTCCAGAATATAGGTGTTCATTATCATGTCTGAAATGTTCATCAACACTTCTTCTTCAAACATCAGTTTTCGTCCGAAAGTTTTTTGAATAACAGGAAGGAATAGGATCGACGCCTTTTTAAGATTACTTAATTGTGCATGTTTGATTTCAAAATAATCACCATTTGCGCTGTCAACTGCCTGAATGTCGTCCAGGTTTTCTAATAGTACATTTGCCGCTTCAAAAAGATCGATCTTGTGTTTCATTCCTTTTTTCATGGTAGCGTCAACTGTAATCAGTCTGTTGATTTCGTTGGTACCTTCGAAAATGCGGTTAATGCGTGAATCGCGATAAGAACGGTCTGCCGGTGCTTCGGAAGAAAAGCCCATTCCACCATAAATCTGCACCATTTCGTCAACGATATAATCCAATGATTCAGAACCATATACTTTGAGTAATGCACATTCAGGTTCAAATTCGGCAACACCACCAATATTGGCTTCCCCATAGCTTTTTCCTTCGGCTTTCAATTTATCAATCATCAACTCAACATCTTTACTGGCACGGTAAACTGCCGATTCAGTCGCAAATGTTTTAATAACCTGTTCGCCAATTTTATGTTTGATAGCCCCAAATTCTGAAAGAAATGAGCCAAACTGTTTGCGCTCATTGGAGTAGGTAAGGGAGTAATTAATCGCCCGTTTCATTCCACCAAGAACAGTGGCAGCCAACTTGATACGCCCAATGTGAAGAATATTTAATGCAATCCTGAATCCTGTCCCACGTCTTCCCAAAAGATTTTCTACAGGAACTTTTACATCATTAAAAAATATTTGGCGGGTTGACGATCCTTTGATCCCCATTTTATGCTCCTCGGGATTCATTGTAATACCTTCCGAGTCAGCTTCTACAAGGAATGCACTCAATACTCTGTCTTTATCAATCTTGGCAAAAACTGTCAATAAATCGGCAAATCCACCATTTGTGATCCACATCTTCTGCCCATTCAAATTATAATGCTTACCATCCTCTGTGAGCACTGCCTTACTGGTTCCCGCATTGGCGTCAGATCCGGCACCCGGTTCGGTCAGGCAATAAGCTGCCAGTTTTTCACCTGTAGCAAGGTCGGCCAGGTACTTTTCTTTTTGCTCGTCGTTACCATAATAGGCGAGGGGCAGGCTACCGATTCCAGTATGTGCCATAAATGCTACCGAAAAAGAATAGGCAGAACCAACAGCTTCGTTGGCTTTCATATTGGTAAGAAACGACTGTCCAAATCCTTCATATTCTTCAGGAATGGCAATTCCCAGCAAGCCCAGCTCCCCGGCTTTTTTTAACAAAGATGCCATCAGGCCTTCCGCATGATCATCAAGGGCCGCAAAGTTTGGGACAATCTCTGTTTCGACAAAATCGGAACAGGTTTCGGCTATCATTAATTGTTCTTCATCAAATTCTTCCGGAATAAATACGTCATTGAAATCAACATCTTTGATAAGGAATTCTCCTCCTTTTAGGCTATTACTCATTTCTTGAAAATTTATTAAAATTTGTTTTATGGTCGGCAAAGATACGGTTTGTCTGTAAATTAAAAAACCCGCCTTTAGATTAAGACGGGTTTCATTTTACGCTTTTGCAGGCTTTTTTGGTTTCGTAATCTTTATTTTAAGCTCATCTTTTTTGGTATCAAAGTCAACGGTAATGATGTCGTTTTCTTTGATAGCAGATTTAATGATTTCTTCGGCCAGTTCATCTTCAATGTATTTCTGGATGGCGCGTTTGAGCGGACGTGCACCAAATTGTTCGTCCCAACCTCTGTCAATGATAAAGTCTTTGGCCTTGGTGGTAACTTTAATTTTATAACCCATTTCGTTTATACGTGAGTATAGGTTACGCAATTCAATATCAATAATCTTATATATAGATTTTTTGTCCAGCGAATTGAAGATGACCACATCGTCGATGCGGTTCAAAAATTCAGGGGCAAAAGCTCGCTTCAGGGCATTCTCGATAACTCCCTTGGTATGAGTGGCTTTGCTAGTCCTTTTGGCTTCTGTACTAAAGCCTACACCTTGCCCAAAATCTTTTAACTGCCGCGACCCAATATTAGAGGTCATGATAATGATGGTATTCTTGAAATCAACCTTTCGTCCAAAACTGTCAGTAAGTACACCGTCATCAAGTACCTGCAAAAGCAAATGAAATACATCAGGATGTGCCTTTTCAATTTCATCAAGCAGTACAATGGAGTAGGGTTTTCTTCTCACTTTTTCGGTAAGTTGTCCGCCTTCTTCGTAGCCAACGTATCCGGGAGGTGCCCCCACCAAACGCGAAACGGCAAATTTTTCCATATACTCACTCATGTCAACTCTAATCAGTGCATCTTCTGTATCAAACATGAATTTGGCAAGCATTTTAGCCAGGTATGTTTTTCCTACTCCGGTTGGTCCCAGGAAAATAAAACTACCAATGGGTTTGTTTGGATCCTTCAATCCGGCACGGTTACGACGGATGGCTTTCACAATTTTCGCAATCGATTCGTTTTGCCCAATAACTTCTTTTTGCAACTCGATATCCATACTTATCAGCCGGTTGCTTTCGCTTTGTGCTATATTTGTTACAGGAATACCCGTCATCATTGCAATAACTTCCGATACATTTTCTTCAGTAACAGTTTCCCTGTTAATTTTCGCATCTTCTTCCCAACGTTTTTTAGCTTTTACCAGCTCTTCGCTATAACGTCTTTCAATATCCCTAAATTGTGCAGCTTCTTCAAACTTTTGTCCGTTAATAGCTTGTGTTTTCTTCAGTTTTATTTCTTCAATAGAACTTTCGAGGTCAATTATTTCTGCAGGAACATGAATGTTACTAATATGTACGCGAGCTCCAGCTTCGTCCAGTGCATCAATAGCCTTGTCAGGAAGATAGCGGTCGCTAATATAACGATGTGTCAATTGAACACATGCCTGAATTGCATCGTCAGTATATTTTACGAGGTGGTGGTCTTCGTATTTTTCTTTTATGTTTTCAAGAATATTGATTGTTTCATCTGGGGATGTGGGCTCCACCAATACTTTCTGAAACCTTCTTTCGAGTGCACCATCTTTTTCAATATGTTGCCTGTATTCGTCCAGTGTTGTTGCTCCAACACATTGAAGTTCGCCCCTTGCCAGTGCAGGTTTAAACATATTTGAAGCATCCAGCGAGCCCGAAGCATTTCCTGCCCCGACAATTGTATGGATTTCATCGATAAATAAAATGATGTCCTGGTTTTTCTCCAATTCATTCAAAATGGCTTTCATTCTTTCTTCAAATTGTCCGCGGTATTTTGTGCCTGCAACAATTGAAGCCAAGTCAAGGGTAACAACCCTTTTGTTAAACAAAGCCCTTGAAACCTTGCGGTTGACAATGTGTAAGGCCAGACCTTCGGCAATGGCTGATTTGCCAACGCCGGGTTCGCCAATGAGTATGGGGTTATTTTTCTTTCTCCGGCTCAGTATCTGGGCAATCCGTTCCATCTCTTTTTCCCTGCCAACAATAGGATCTAAGCGCCCTTCTTCAGCATATTTTGTTAGGTCACGACCAAAATTATCCAGTACAGGTGTTTTGGATTTCGGGTCACCTTTTTTGGATCCTGTTCCTGCACCAATTGGTCTTCCTTTTCTTCTTGGGTCGCCTTCTTCTTCCTCGGAGAGCGCCGATTTTGGTTGCTCGTAAGTCAAGTCACCATGCTTTTCCTTTTTAATGGAATTCAATTCTTCTTTTAAATCATTATATGATACACCTTGAAGTGCCAATTCACTTGTAACCAGATTATTGTTATCCTTTAAAATAGCCAAAAGCAAATGCTCGGTACCAATCAGCTCACTGTTGAAAATTTTTGCTTCGAGATAAGTTAGTTTCAATGCTTTTTCAACTTGTTTTGATAAAGGGATGGTATTGCTATTGATATTTACTTTCTGATCCTTCTGGACAGCTTTTTCAATATTTCTTCTACAACCTTTTAAATCAACACCAAAATAGGTGAGAAGCTGAATAGCCATCCCGTTTCCTTCACGAATAATACCAAGCAGCAAATGCTCAACACCAAGGTAATCATTCCCCATTCTCACTGCTTCTTCACGGCTGTAGGTCAAAACCTCTTTCACCCTGTCAGAAAATTTAGCTTCCATAAAATTCTTTTTTTGAGCTTGCAAAATTAATTAAAACTTGCTTTCATGTGCCCGGAAATAAACCTTCCCGAAAAGCATGACTTTCGATAAGTTCAAAAGTAAAAGGAATGTTTTTTTCACAATACTTCTGTCCGGCCAAATGTTAACAACCAATTGTTAATATTAATGTGCAGATAGTCGCTTTTTTTAATAGCTGTTTCATGCTAAAACCGTACCTTTGCATGTTAATTTTTTTTTGGAATAGATTAAAGAAATATATTGGATGGAAAGTGAATTTCAACAGGAGAGAATTGTTAAAGTAAATATAGAGAATCAGATGAAGTCGGCCTACATCGATTATTCGATGTCGGTCATTGTTTCCAGGGCTTTACCTGATGTTAGGGATGGTTTAAAACCAGTACACCGCAGGGTATTGTTCGGCATGCACGAATTGGGTGTTTATTCAAATCGACCGTATAAAAAATCGGCAAGAATAGTAGGGGAGGTGCTTGGTAAATACCATCCACATGGTGATACTTCAGTTTATGACTCAATGGTACGGATGGCCCAGGACTGGTCGTTGCGCTACCCATTGGTACAGGGACAGGGAAACTTTGGATCTATTGATGGCGACAATCCTGCTGCCATGCGTTATACCGAGGTCAGGTTGAGAAAGATTGCTGAAGAAATGCTGGTTGATATTGACAAAGATACGGTCGATCACAGGCCAAACTTTGATGATACACTTCAAGAACCAACTGTATTACCTACACAAATCCCAAATTTACTCATTAACGGTGCATCAGGAATTGCAGTGGGAATGGCCACCAATATGGCACCACACAATCTGTCACAGGTAATTGACGGAACACTAGCCTATATTGATGACAACGAAATTGAAATTGGAGACTTGATCAAGTTGGTTCAGGCACCCGATTTTCCAACCGGTGGTATTATTTATGGCTACGAAGGCGTGGTTAGTGCATTTGAAACCGGCAGGGGGCGCGTGATGATGCGTGGCGAAGTTCATGTTGAAGAGACAAAAACAGGCAAGGAACGTATTATTGCCACTTCAGTACCCTATATGGTGAACAAAGCTGAAATGATCCGCAAAACAGCCGATCTTGTCAACGAAAAGAAGTTGATAGGTATTTCAGACATTAATGATGAGTCGGACAGAAATGGAATGCGTATTGTTTACGACTTGAAAAGAGATTCCATTCCGAGTATTGTTATTAACAAACTTTATCAGCAGACTGCACTTCAGAGTTCATTTAGTGTAAACAATATTGCATTGGTAAATGGCCGGCCGAAAATGCTCAACCTGAAAGACATGATCCATTATTTTGTGGAACACCGTCACGAAGTTGTTACCCGGCGTACCGAATATGAACTGAAAGAAGCCGAACGCAAAGCCCATATTCTTGAAGGCCTGCTTGTTGCACTCGATAATCTGGATGCAGTAATCGCCCTGATCAGGGCTTCGAAAACGCCCGAAGATGCAAGAAACGGTTTGATGAGTTCTTTTAATCTAAGCGAGCTTCAGGCCAAAGCCATTTTGGATATGCGCCTTCAAAAATTAACCGGACTGGAAAGAGACAAAATAAAGTCGGATTATGAAGCTTTAATGGAACTGATCACACGTCTGAAAGAAATATTGGGAAGTAAGGAAATCCGAATGGGAATCATCAAAGATGAACTTATCCGGATTAAAGAAAAATACGGTGACGAACGTCGTTCACAGGTTGTTTATACTGCTGAAGATATTCGTATGGAAGATATTATCCCTGACGAAAAAGTAGTGATTACCATTTCGCATATGGGGTATATAAAACGCACACCACTTACCGAATACCGCCAGCAGAAAAGGGGAGGGCGTGGTTCCCGTGGAAGCACCACCAGGAACGAAGACTTTCTTGAACACCTTTTTGTTGCAACCAACCACAATTACATGCTGTTCTTTACCGAAAAAGGGAAAGTTTTCTGGATGCGTGTATTTGAAATCCCGGAAGGGGCAAAAACTTCAAAAGGAAGGGCTATTCAAAACCTCATTCATATTCCTGTTGACGATAAAGTAAAAGCCATCATCAATACCAAGGACCTCAAGGACGAGGATTATATTAATGCGCATTACATCATGCTGGCTACCAAAAAGGGTGTGATTAAAAAGACCTCGCTTGAGGCTTATTCACGTCCACGGCAAAATGGTATCAATGCCATAACAATCCGGGAGGGTGACACGCTGTTGGAGGCACGCCTTACCGATGGCAACAATGAAGTAATTCTCGCTAAAAAATCTGGCAGGGCCATTCGTTTTAATGAAGAAAAAGTACGCTCGATGGGACGCAATGCTGCGGGAGTTCGTGGTGTAACACTGGCGGATAACAAGGATGAAGTAATTGGTATGATTTGCCTGGAAAGTAATGAATACAGTGTTCTTGTGGTTTCTGAAAAAGGATATGGTAAACGCTCTGATGTTGATGATTACCGGATAACCAACCGCGGAGGAAAAGGTGTGAAAACCCTTAACATTACAGAGAAAACAGGATCGTTAATTGCCATTAAACATGTTACCGATAAAGATGATCTGATGATTATTAACAAATCAGGAATTGCCATTCGAATGGCTGTTGAAGACATGCGTGTGATGGGCAGGGCAACACAAGGCGTAAGACTGATTAAGTTGAACGAAGGTGATGAAATAGCTGCAGTGGCAAAAATAGAAATCTCTGCTGATGAGTATGCTGAGAATCTATTAGAGGAAGAAAACGAAAATGGAGATGATGAAAATCCTACAAAGCCTGAGGAAGGCGCTGCAAATCAGCCGGAAACAGAAGGGGAGGAGTAGTATAGCAAAGAACAATTAGTGCTTAACTCCATAACCAACAGCAAACGCCAATATTTAGAAACGGTATAAATTTTGTATGATTGGATAAGTATTTAGTTTATAAATATCTTTGCAAAAACGTAAAAACAGATTAAGATGAAAAAAATAGCAATTCTTTTAGGCTTAAGCCTTTTGGTCAGTATGGGTATGCAGGCACAAAAAAACAAACGGACCAGTGCCTATATGTACAATAAAAACGGAGAATACAAGAAAGCAAAAGAAGTTATTGACGTAGCCATTTTACACGAAAAAACAATGCATGACGCGAAGACATGGTTGTACCGAGGTGAAATTTATTACAATATTGCTGTTTCAGAAGACGCAGAAGTCAAAGGCTTATCTGAGAATGCTGCTGATATAGCCTTTGAATCATTCATTAATGTTAAAAAATACGATCCAAAAAATACTTATGAAGGAGAACTTGCATTAAACCTGTATAACCTTACAAATTTATATTACAAGCTTGCAGGAGAAGGGTATAACAATAGAGATTACGATGTTGCTATTAATGGCTATATAAATGTAGTTGCTATTTCAGAACTTGAAGGCAGGTATGATACTACAGCAGCGTTTTATGCGGGTATGTCTGGTGTTTGGGCTGATAATCAAGAAGTTGCTACTAAATACCTTGAAAAATGTATTGAAATGGACTATAATGATGCCAGGATTTATAAGTTTTATAGCAAATCTGTTAAGCAATTGGGGGATACTACCAAAGCTTTACAAGTTATCGAAAAAGGAAGGCTTAAATATCCTGATGATCTTAGCTTAATGCTTGAATTGGCTCAGATTTATCTCGAAACGGGGAATAATGATAAACTCAGAGAAGCTTTGTTGTCTGCCATTGATGCCGACAAAGAGAATCCGAATCTGTATCTGATTCTAGGTCAAACTTATGACAATGATGGTGAGTACGAAAAAGCATTAGAGTATTATCAAAAAACCATTGATCTTGGAGGAGAGAATTCCAGTGTTTATTACAATATCGGAGCCATATACAGTAACGAAGGTAAAGCTTACCTAGATGAAGCCAAAGATCTTCCGTTAAACGAAGTGACGAAATATGAAGAATTGGTCGAGAAGGGGAATGTTGAGTTAAAGCAAGCCATGCCATATTTTGAAAAAGCTTTGGAGTTGGATCCTAATGATAAATATTCAGTACTTGCACTAAAAAATATTTACATTCAATTAAAAATGAATGATAAGTTAAAAGAGTTGAACGATAGTAATTAATAACGAGAGGGAAATAGTTTTACTGTTTCCCTTTTATTTAAAACACACTATTTAACATAATATCTATTATAGGGTATTAATAATAGAATTCTTCAGCGATGGAATATCACGGCATATTTCACAAAAAGTATTTCAAACTTGAATTAGATTAATTTTACCAAAAAATATTTTTATGCTCAAGTTAGGACAACTGAATACACTTAAAGCTTCACGGCAGACAGATAATGGAATATACCTGATAGATGATGAGTCAGATGAGGTATTGCTACCCAATAAATATGTACCGGACGAATTAGAAATTGACGACAAAATTGAGGTTTTTCTTTACAAAGATTCTGAGGATTTAATAATAGCCACAACCCTTTTGCCAAAAGTAATGCTGAATGGATATGCACCACTTGTAGCCAAGGCAGTGGGTACATTTGGTGCCTTTTTTGATTGGGGACTTGAGAAAGATTTATTGGTTCCGTACAGGCTACAAGCCAAACATATTGAAGAAGGTAAAGCTTATGTTGTCTATCTTTTTCTGGACGAAGTATCTCAACGTCTTGTGGGTAGTACAAAGATTAACAATACTTTTAAGAAAGAACCTCAAGACCTTCAAATTGGTGATAAAGTAAGTTTACTTCCCTATGCACTTTCTGAAATAGGAATAAGTGTAATTGTGAACAACAGTTATCAGGGTATGCTTTTTAGCAATGAAGTTTTCGAAAAGGTGAAAATTGGAAAAGCATTAAACGGCTATGTAAAAAATATAAGAGCTGATAAAAAGATTGATGTTAGTTTAAACCGCTCTGGCTATATTGCTGTTGATGACAATGTTCAAAAACTGCATGATGCACTTGTGGACAACGGTGGAGAACTAAATTTAACCGATAAAAGTGCCCCGTCTGAAATTGTTGATCAGTTAGGAATGAGTAAAAAGATTTTCAAGAAAGCTGTTGGTGCTTTGTATAAGCAAAGGAAATTAGAAATCGGTGAAACATCAATTAAACTCGTGGATAACAAAGTGTAATTAAAGACTGATTGTTAATATATTATGCTACCTCACGACAATTTTCTGTACCGACAAACTTGTGGATTCAGAAAGTAATTGTATAAAATAAATTCCTTTCTGCTTAAGATTTAGCTGAAACTGCTGTTGGTATCCTTTTTCAAATTTTCCATTAAAACTTTCGGTATAAACCTGCTTGCCAACATAATCAAAAACCCTGATTTCCAAATCGTGCATTTCCTGGTTTAACAATATTGTAAACGCTCCATTGTTTGGATTTGGAAAAATCTGGAAAGCTTGTTGGTCATCCGGAATATTTTCATCAATTCCAATCTGACATTCGTTAAAGTCGAAAACAATAGTGATTTCACCTATACTCTCACAGCCATTGGCTCCCGGATAATTTACACGAACTTCGTGGGTTTGGAAATCAATCCAGTTACCGTTGGTTGTAGCCTTAAAATACCTGCCCAAATAATTGGCCTGTGTCCAAAAATAGGTGGTCTCTTCAGGATCGCCTTCCTGGCCCGCATCAAGCATTACCGAATCACGAACACACACAACAATTGTGTCGGGGCCAATAGGAATAATCCCTTCAGGTATAAGATCAATAACTGGCAAGGGTTTTACTTCGACAGTGGTACTGCCATCAAATTCATTACCATATTGATCTGTTAGATGAAGATTATAAACAACTGTTCCTGAAGTTGTAGGTGTAACCGTAAAATTAGCTGATGAAGAAGAAAATCCCGGCGGATTACTACTGGTCCATTGATAAGTGTATTCAAGTCCACCGCCAGTTGCGTAAGCAGTAATATCAGTCGATTCTCCTAAACAAATCGTATCAGGGTCTGAGGTTGGTAATGCCCATAATGTAGAACCTGTAAGATTAATGAGAACATCTTCAGGTTCGCTAACACAATCCCTGCTATCTGTTACAATTAAAGTAAACCAGGTAGGTGTGATGATTGGCAAAGTAGTAGGATCCGGAATATCGTTTTGCACCAACATATTGGCAGGTTGCCATTCATAAGCATAAGGGCTTAATCCACTTGAAGCAGCGCCTTCAAGAACCGTCGTTTCTCCCTGATCAATTGTTTGCACAGGACCAGGGTCGGCAATGGGATTTGGGTAAAAAGTGACATCGATACTGTCTCGATTCGGACAGCCAAATTCATTGGTAACTTCGCACCAGTATGTACCAGAAGATTCGACAGAAAAAGTTTGCAACGTGGAACCATTTGGCCATAAATAACTAACGTAACCTGAGCCTGCATCAATGGTATAAAATCCGCCCGCGCAACGTGCCACATCATTGCCCAGGTTAATCGTTGGTTTTTCAAAAGCAATCACTGAGATGGTGTCGCTATTGCTACAACCTGCTCCCTCTGTAACTTCGCACCAATATTCCCCGGCAAGTACAACAGTGGTGGTTCTTGTTGTATCGCCATTACTCCATAAAAAAGTATCGTAATCATCTCCGGCATCCAAAACTAAGGGATCACCTTCACAAAATGAAGTATCGTTCCCCAATTGGATATTTGGTTTTTCGTGAACAAAAACCCCATTGGTGAGACTGTCGCTCAATCCTTCTACCCAAATTACATGCTTTACAAAATAAAGTCCCGGAGCTGTAAATAAATGGACGGGATCAAATTCGTAAGAAATGTTATCATCGCCGGAAGAAGTATTTCCGAAATTCCAATAAACAGAGTCAGGCGTTACAGAACTATTTTCATAAAACTGAGTAGGATCTGTATAGCAGGGAGTTTCGTTATAAAAGCCAGCATTAAAACTGAAAAATGATTGAATAAAAGGGGGTAAGCCCCATCTCGATGTTTTTCCTGCAAGGTAAACTTCATTGGCATCAAAATCACAGGCACTCCCCTGCTTATTTGGTGCATTAACAACACTGATGTATGCACTTTGATTTGTAGCCACATACATTTTATTATCAGGTGCAATTTGCAAAGCACCATCTGTTCCCGATGCAATCTGTACCCTGGAATCAATAATACCCTGGGGTGTACTGGCTTCAAGATTGTATTGAACCAGTTTTTTCGAATTGTTATTTTTCCAGGTATTGATATATAACAACTTACTGTTAGGTGAAAACTCAACCCCATATGCCTCACCACCAAGGTTGTTATCGGTTACTATCCAACTTACAGCACCTGTTACATTATTAAAGTTAAATATCTCCACAGAACGAAGACCGGCATTGGCTTTAGCCAATTTTTCCCCATTGGGAGAAACCTTTAAGTAGCCTTTGGCATTGTCAATATCACCTGATATAATAACACCACCAGAACTAATTACCGGAGTCATATCCACTCCGTCAGTTTTAACGAGATAGGAATAAAAATCGTTGGTTCCCCATTTTTGAGAGATTACCCAGGTGTCGATACCATTGTCGTGGCCTACCGCAGTAAGTTTTTCACACATGGGTGTAGTTAGCAATACATTTTTCTCACTTGTAACGTCACCCAGAAATCCTTGTAAGGTCATATCAATAACTGAATAGCGTAAGCCATTACCTCCACCACCAGCATCAACATCATCAATCGTAATAACAAAATATTTATTATCATCTCCCGGCCAGGGGACAATAATACCCGATTGTGTGCTTGATGAATTACCCATCAATCCACTACCATTGGGCATTACTACATTATTTTTATTCCAAACTGTACTACCGTCAGTATAAAACCGCAAAGCTCCCGATTCAGTAGAAATAGCAGAACAGCCTTCCATGGTTGATAGGGCACCAGTGGTTAATGCAACCGGTACTCCACTGTTAAAATTGAGGCCGCAATTTTCCCCAAAGAACCAGTAACTGGCTTGTTTCTGTGCTGTTAGCGAAAGAGACAGAAGTAAACCAAAAAGAATAAATATATTTTTTTTCATCACAGGCGGCGTTTCGTAAATGGTAAAAAATTCGGTTGCCTACAAAAGTAAACAAAATTACGCAGTGTTTCGTTGCATTGCTTTGGTTTATCTCACCAGAGTAACTGTCCCTTTTTCTGCACTTTCGATGAATTTATTAATATTTATCTGGATTTTATAAACCAGTTGCCAAACATATACATCTGGAGGATCGGCTGTTTTACTACTACCTCCATCCCACCCTTCTACTTGATTGTCGCTTGTAAAAACCATTTCGCCCCAACGGTTAAAAACACTAAACTCGTAAACGGTAGCATCGCAATTAAGTATTGGTTTAAAGGTGTCATTTTTTCCATCGCCATTAGGCGTGAACGCATTAGGAACAGTAACAAAGCAATCCAGGTCAATATAATAATCAAAATAAAGTGAATCGATAGCCAACCCGCAATGCGTACTTACTTCTACCCAATACCAGCCTGAATCGGAAGCAGCATAAATAGCCCCGGTAAAACCATCCTGCCAAAGGTATTCGGCATCGGGAAAAGTGGCATCAAGCAGAAGTACGTCACCTTCCAGAATGGTGGTGTCATTTCCCAAAGATACTGTTGGTAAAGGATCGACGAACAATTGTGTAATCAGTAAACTATCGCAAGTCTCAATATTTATTATTGTATCATAATATATTCCTTCATCGCTGCGGTAGGCACCTTCCAGAAAAACAGAATCGCCATCACAAATAATAGTTTCTTTGTTTTTCGTCAGATAGTCGGTTAAAGATAAATCCGTAACAATCACACTGTCACAAGTATTTACATTGTTGATGGTATCGTAGTAAATTCCTTCCTCTTTTTGATACGCATCCTCCAATAAAATAGAATCTCCCTGGCAAATGGTGGTGTCAATATTTAATGTTAGATAATCATTAACTATCAAATTCGTCTCAAAAATACTATCGCATCCCAAAATAGTAAGGAGGGTATCGTAATATATTCCTGCTTCATTTTGATAATCACCGCCAATATAAATGGATTCTCCCTTACAAATACTGGTATCTATCTGTATTGAATAGGTTGGGTTGATTCCCAAAACAATGGTATCGCTAGCTGGACAAGTTGGCTCATTAGTTACCTCTACCCAATAAGTACCGGCTGTTGTTACATGAATACTCTGGCTGGTTTGGCCAGTTGACCACAAATAAGTAGTGAGGCCCGGACCTGCATTTAAAACATATTCACTACCACTGCAAAAGGAAGTGTCGTCACCAAGGTTAATAACTGGTATTTCAGAAATTAAAATATCATAGGCTATGCTATCAACTGCTGTTAGCGACCATAATTTGACTTTGACAGTATACGTTCCGGAAATACTAAATATATGCTTTGGATCGATTAGCTTAGAAGTGTTGTTTACTCCTGAAGCCGGGTCACCAAAATCCCACAAAACGGAATCGGGTGTAATTGAAGTGATTAGGGTAAACTGCGTTGAATCACCAAAGCAAGTATTGGTATGAGAAAAATCAAGATCAAGATTAAAGAAAGATTGGATAAATGGGGGCAGTCCCATATGGTTAATTTTACCCGAAAGATTGATCCCATTTAACTGAAAATTACAAGCCGGGGCTTTCTCGTTGGGCTGATTAATCACAGCAAGTGAAGACAGTCCCTTTTTTACCACATAAATTTTACTGTTTGGAGCCAGTTGCAAAGCACCATCGGGCAAATCGGAAATAAAAACCCTGGAGCCAAGAATATTGCTATCCTCCAAGTCGTACTGGTAAAGGCCACCACCTGACGCAGACGAATACCAGGTATTTACATACAATTTCTTACTGTCAGGTGAAAACTCCACACCGTACATTTTACGTATTCCAAAACCGGTACCTTTGATGGCATTACTAACGATTCCTGTTGATGCATCGAAATTAAAGATTTCTATTGAGCCACCACTGCCATTCGCTCTGGCAAGCCAACTGCCATCAGGAGAAATTTTCATATAGCCTTGCGAATTGGTTTCTGTTAGCACATCACCGGCGGTACTTATAACAGGGTTGCTGCTTACGCCTGAAGTGCTTACCAAATAGGCATAAAAGGAATTTGTTCCAAACTTGTTTACTACCACCCAAATATCTATTCCATTACTGTGATTAACCGCTGTAACCTTTTCGCAGACAGGGGCCAATATTTCGATGTTTTTTTCTGCCGGAACAATATCGCCAAGACCGCCGTCAAGAGTGAGATCAACCAGCGAATATCTTAAACCCTTTGCTCCTCCTGGCGGGTCAGAGGCAGCCCAGTCGACTGTAAATATCAGTACCTTATCATTTGTACCGGGGAAAGGTACAATCATACCCGATTGTGTACTGGAAGGATTTCCCATCAAGTCCGTTCCATTCGGCATTATTGTGTGTTGCTTATTCCAAACCGTAATTCCGTTAGTATAAAACAAAAGGTTTCCGCTTGGGGAAGAAATCGAAGAACATCCCTCCCAGGTATCCATCTGCCCGTCAGTTAACGCAACCGGATTACCAGCACTAAAATCAAGCCCTGCTTTTTCACCAAAGTACCAAATATTGGCTTCTTTTTGCGCATAAAGCGAATTCGAGATAACAAATATTATCAGTATGAATATTAAGGATTTAAATCTCAATTTACTTTCAATTATTTGAAATTGATATTACAGGATTTGTTTCTGGTCAAGTTCAGACAAAGATAGGCTAATTTTTAAGCCTTTAATAATCTAATAACGATCTTGAAGGCGAGGGTAAATCGGAGGAAAAAAATTTCTCTGATTTATATTTTTAGTGTTTTTTGACCCAACGGGTTGGAGAAAACCCGGTGGGTCAGGGTATTTAAAGCTTGATTATTAATCACCAAGCTCATCCAAATCCATCCACCGGAAAGTTTTTTCGTCAATTATCTCAATGAGTTGTCCAATGCGTTCGGCTGTTTTTTGGAGTTTTTCGTAATCACTGTCACCTGAATTCAGTGCTGTTTCCAAAGTTTGTTTTTCTGCTTCAAGGGATTCGATTTCTTTTTCCAGTTGCAGGTATTCCTGATTCTCTTTGTAAGTCCGTTTTCTTTTTCCAGACGGATTGATGGTTGTTTTTGGCATTTCTGATTTCTTCTCCCCTACCCTTTTTGCTCTTTTTGATTGCTCCAAAGCATCTGTCTTTTTTCGGTAGGATGAATAATTTCCGGGGAAATCCCTGATTTCTCCATCGCCCTTAAACACAAAAAGATGGTCAACCAAATGGTCTAGAAAATACCTGTCGTGAGAAACAAGTACAAGGCATCCCTGGTAGGCAGATAAAAAGTTTTCCAGTTTGTTTAAGGTAGTTAAATCCAGGTCGTTGGTGGGTTCATCAAGGATTAAAAAATTGGGATTCTTCATCAGGACGGTTAAAAGGTACAGCCGTTTTTTTTCACCACCACTCAGTTTTGAAACGTAGTTGTATTGCCTTTCCGGTGGAAACAAAAAGTAAGTAAGAAAATGTGATGCAGAGATTGTACTACCGTTTCCCATTTCAATCACTTCGGCAATATCGGTTACCACTTCAATTACGCGTTTGTCTTCTTTCAATTGCATTCCTTGTTGAGAGTAATATCCGAAAACTATGGTTTCACCTTTCTTAACCATCCCAGAATCTACAGCTTCCTTTTCAAGAATCACATTTAAAAAGCTTGATTTTCCACTTCCATTTTTACCAATAATACCAATACGTTCACCACGTTTGAAGAGGTAATTAAAGTTATCAAGGATTTTAATATCGCCATAACTTTTGTTCAACTTTTCCAGTTCAAGAATATTACCCCCAATCCGCCTGGTTTTCACTTCCAGTTTGATTGCCTGTTCTTTTTTTCCACTGTTAGCAATGGCTTCTTTTTCATAGAAGGAGTCAATTTTAGCTTTGGATTTGGTAGTTCGTGCTTTGGGCATTCGGCGCATCCAGTCTATTTCTTTTCTGACGTATCCTGAAGCCTTTTGAATTTCCATTTCCCGATTGGCAATTCGTTCTGCTTTTTTCTTTAGAAAATAAGAATAATTGCCCTGGTGCTGATACAAATGACCAACGTCCATTTCCAGAATATGATTACAAACCCTGTCCAAGAAATACCGGTCGTGGGTAACCATGAGCAAAGCAGAAGTTATTTTTTGAAGATACTTTTCTAACCATTCAATCATTTCTATATCAAGATGGTTAGTAGGCTCGTCCAAGAGTAAAATATCTGGTTCGTCAATTAATACCAAAGCCAGTGCCAAGCGTTTCCGTTGCCCACCCGAAAGTGTGCCGATGATTTGCTCTGGGAGGTAAACATTAAACAAAGTCAGGTATTCGATGGCACGGCGCTCAAAATCCCAGGCATGGTGAATATCCATTTCATTTGAAGCCGCTTCAAAAGCCTGTTGATTGGCTGGCGTGTGTTCTTTACTGTGTTCTTCGAGGGCTTTTTGGTAATTGCGAATAACCGAATAGATGGCAGAATGTCCGCTTTGTAATATTTCCGCAATTGTCAGGCTTTCATCAAAAACAGGGTCTTGTTGCAGATAACCAAGTTTCATTCCATCACGCAAACTAAGCTTCCCACTATCAGTAGTATCAAGCCCTGAAAGGATATTAAACAAGGTCGTTTTACCGGTACCGTTGTTGGCAATCAGGGCTGTTTTTTCGCCCCGCTCTAAACCAAAAGAAATATTTTCAAACAGCAATAAATCACCGAAAGATTTGGAAAGTTTATCTGCGGAAAGGTAGTTCATGATAATGAATGCGTAAATGTGTAAATGTGTGAATGTGTGAAAGTTGTCGTCCGACCACTAATACACCAGCGCAAAATAGTGGTCAGACGACTGTTGTTATTATTTGATTAAATTGCTTTTTAGTCGTCTGACCACTATGCTGATTTAGCGTATTATAGTGGTCGGACGACGGTTTCAATTATTTGTTCTTTAGTCGTCTGACCACTTTATTGATTTTGCGTATTAGTGGTTGTCGTCCGACTGACTATTTTAATTTTTCTGAAAAAATCTTTTCAAATTTTTTGATTTTTGGTGTAATTACAATATTGCAATAGCCCTGTGCAGGATTGTTTTTGTAATAATCCTGGTGGTATTTTTCTGCCGGATAAAAACTTTTAAAAGGGCTGATTTCTGTAACTATTGGGTTCTTCCAAATCTTTGCTTTATCGAGTTCCTCCTTATAATGGATTGCTATTCGCTCCTGCTCTTCGTTGTGATAAAAAACAACCGAACGGTACTGTGTGCCCACATCGGCACCCTGCCGGTTTAAAGTTGTGGGGTCGTGGGTTTTCCAGAATACTTCCAATAATTCCCTAAAGGAAACAAGGTCGGGATTAAAAGAAATCTGAATCACTTCTGCGTATAGTGATGTGCCATTGCTAATCATGTCGTAAGTTGGATTTGGTTCGTCGCCACCGGAGTAGCCTGAAACAACTTCATTCACACCTTCTAATCGGCTATAAATGGCTTCGCTGCACCAAAAGCAGCCCGAGCCAAAAGTGGCGGTATCT
>Ga0164318_10000162_pt1 | contig 42009 bp, 29 predicted proteins | sample GuaBasSedimGuay9_FD_113734 | JGI IMG/M metagenome (GOLD analysis project Ga0164318, IMG submission 113734) | Subseafloor sediment microbial communities from Guaymas Basin, Gulf of California, Mexico - Guay9, Core 4571-4, 0-3 cm | ecosystem: Environmental > Aquatic > Marine > Hydrothermal vents... | reverse complement strand
TAAAGACTGGTTAGCTTTAGCTAATTCCTCCTTCTCTTTAGCTAAAGATTCATTGATTTTGGCTAGTTCTTCCTTTTCCTTGGCTAAGGATTCATTAGCTTTGGCTAATTCTTTGTTTTCTTTTAATATCTCATCGTATTGGGTTTTATAATAGTCCCTTTCCTCTTCTTTAGTCTTAAAGTCAGCTATTAGTTTCTTAATCTGAGAATTTAGCTCCTTATTCTCTTCAAGAAGAGTTTTGAGCTTCTTGTTCAACTCTTCTTTATCTTTTTTAAGAGAGATATTCTCTCTCTCTATTAGTTCTGCAGATTTGCCAGGAATAGTCTTAGTTTTATCTCGAAGCTCTCTATTTTTTCTAAGAAGCTTAGAATAATCATCTTTAATCTTTTCGTAGCGTTTAAGTTGAGTATCTAATGCCTTTAACGTCTCATCATATTGGGTTTTGTAATGATCCCGCTCTTTTTCCTTAGCCCTAAGGTCAGCTATTAGTTTTCTAATCTGATTTTTAAACTTTAAGAACTCTTCGTTAAAAGACTTGTACTCTCCATCTTTCTTAAAATCAGAAAAGCTCCTTTCTAATCTTTCCTGATAAGCTTCAAGTTCCTCTTCCAATCCCTCTTTTTCTTTAGTTAAGGAGTCATTAGTTTCAGCTAAAATATCTGTTTGCTTCTTTAGCTCTTTGTTTTCCTCTTTAAATTTTTGATACTCCTCTGGAAAAGAACTCAGTGGAAATGCTAACAGGATTGAACTTACCCCTAATTTAATCCAAAAATTAACTTTACTCATAAGCCTGCCTTTCTGATTTAAACTTCTTTAATTTTATCTTTTTTTCAGGTTCTTGAGTCTTTAGCCTTAAACCTTCAGGATAATAGCTCTTCAAAGGCTTCTCCAGAGTTTTTCCTACAGGTTGGCCTCTTTTATCTACTAAGACATCGCCAGTAATAATAGTAGGGGTAATCATCACCAAAAGCTCATCTCTACTCTTAGTAGGGACATCTGAAGAAAACAACTTCCCGATTATAGGGATATTTCCCAAAATAGGGGTGCTCTTTCTTGTCCTACCTTTGTCTATACTTCTTAAACCTCCGATTACTATGGTGGTTCCACTCTTAGTTAAAACCGTAGTCTCAGCCAAAGATGTACCAATTATAGGAATCTTATTATTGGTAGGGGTAACCAGAGTTTCTACTACTGAACTAACTTCGGCTTTCAACTTAAGAGTAATATATCCTTCTTCATTTATAGTAGGAGTAAGAAATAATTGGGTTCCTACATCAACAAAAGTTACTTCCTCAGAAACAGTAGAGGTAGTTTGACCGGTGGTAGTGGTGGAAGTTACGTAAGCCTGTCTTTCTCCGATATGGAGGCGGGCTTCCTGATTATTTACCACAGTAATTTTGGGAGTAGAAACTACTTGAGTTTTGCCCAGAGTATTAAAAAACTTCAATATCACATCAAAATCAGCATTCTTATCCACAATCCCTAAATGAATTTCTTCACTACCTACTGAGCGATTACCTGCAGAGTAATTAGTAGAAGTCCCAGAAAAAGGATAACCTCCTACATACTTAACTCCTTCTATATCAGTACCATCAGGAGCCTTACCTCCTTCTAAAACAGTAAGTCGAGAACGCCAAGGGTCAGCTTCAGCTTGAACCGCAGTAAAAGGAGTAGAACCTAAATACCTAAGTCCGTACTTTTGAGAAGCTACATCAAACAAACCTTCCCACTCTACTTCTTCAGTAGTACTTTCATTCAGCTTGACTTTTACAATCTTTGCCTCAATCAAAACTTCAGGAGTTCTTTTGTCTAACTTCCTTATTAAATCTTCTATCTGGTTCATTCTTTCAGGAAGAGTCTGAACAATTACCTGATTAGTTCTCTCATCAGCTCTCACAAAACCCACCTTTTTTGCTTCTAACTGAGACTTAAGTTGCTCAGCAACATCTTTAGCCTTAGCATAATTTAGGTTAAAAACCTTAACTACGTTCTTCTTTTCAAAGCTCTTTATCGCTTCTTCAACAAGTTTAATCTTTTCTTCAGTATCCATAATCACTACTGTCCCTGATTCAGGAGAAACCAAGATTCTGCCTACATCACTTTTTAAGGTATCACAAAGATTAAAAATCTGTTCAGGGATAGCGTAGGCTAAATGAAAAATTTTAACTTTTCTTACATCAGAAAAGTATTTACCGTATAAATTCTTATATTCAGTCTCAGTCATTACATTGTAAATGCCCGCTATCCTCTGGTAAGCTAAACCGTTAGCTCTCAACATTACATCAAAAACATCTTTAACCGGAGCATTTTCTACTCTCAAAGAAACTCTTCCCGAAACTCCTTTTGTAGTAACTATGTTTATTCCTGCTTTCATCGCTAAAAATTTCAAAGCTTCCACTACATCTATATCTCTTAAATCTAAGGAAATCTTACCTTCCATCCCTAATTTAGGCTCTTCTCTCTGAGAAGTTTCTTCTTTAGAAGAAAGTTTTGCTAATTTCTCCTGAGGATAAAGATTGAAGATAAATATTAGGGAAATAGTTAAAAATATAAAGATTCTTTTCATTTTAACTCTATCTCTTCAGACTCATATCCTAACACTACCTTATCTTTAAAGATAGCTCTAACTTCTAAATCATTTATGTAATCTCCTCGCTTAAGAAAAAAAGTCTTCTTAAGTTTAGTATCTTCTATCATCACATCGGGGTCTTCAGACCAGGCAATACCTACTAACCTCAAATCCTTTACTTTTTCGGCTATAGAAGGAATTGAAGCTTTCTTTACTTCTGGGGAAGTAGGCTTTTTCTCTTCCTTTACTTGAGAAGCCATTTTAAAAATATCTCTCTTTCTAACTTTCTCTAAATAGAAAGAAGGCTTCTTTAATATAGAACTCTCCACAAATTTAAAACTCTTAGGAGGTTGTATCTGAAAAATAGATTTTATATTTTTATCCATTCTTTTATAGGAATTAAAAATATTAGAGCTGAAAAGAAGGATAATGACCCCTAAAAAAAGAAAGAGCAGTCTATTTATGCTCTTTATATCTAAACTCAAATTCAAAAAATTATCTTTAAAACTTCCCCGCAAAAAAGAAAACCTTCCCCTTAAAGCCCCCCAAGAGAATAAAGAAAACCCTTTACGAAGACCTCTTTTAGAAGATAAAATAGACCCCTCTTTATTTTCAATTACCTTAAGTAATTCTCTTTCGGGAGTAGAAGGTTCTTTCTCCATATCACCATTCAGGTTTATACTCAGTATTAACAAAGACTTTAAGGTTTGCTTTCTTCTTTAAGTCTTTTACCCATTTCTTATATTCTTCAAACTGCTTAATCTTCTTAACTCTCTCTAAATAATAATCTTTTCTTTTAGAAAATCCCTCCTCTTTTGCTAATCTCTTTTTTAAAATCTTAAAAACAGCATAACCTTTATAAATAGGAGAAGGTTTATAGAAATCTCCGGGATTTTTCTCCAACATACTGTAGGCATCTTCTCTTTTAAATTTCCAGATGTTAATTAAAAAATCTAAAGCCACAAATCCTGGCCTCTTAAATTTCTTAGGAAATTTTCTTTTCTCCTCTTCCCAAATTCCCGGCTCTCTTCTAATCTTTTTGTAAAACTCTTTAGCAGTAGCCAAATCTTTAAATAAAACTAAATCTTTGCAAGTCTTAGAAAAATCTTCATAAGCCTTATCTAAATTTTTACTGCTTAGTAAATCTTTATATCTTTTCCTTTCTAAAACATTTTCTATTTCTTTATTAGCAATCTTTTGACGGAGAATATCAGCTCTTATAAAATACTTAAGATTATTCTTAAACTTCTCTAAAGATAATCCCATATTCTCTTTTAACCAGGAATTTAGCTCTTCTTCCTCTTTTCTCCAGTTAAAATTCAGCTGGTAATTTCTCAAAATCATAAAAAAAGCTCTTTCTATATCTGAAAGCTCTATCTTTATTCCTTCTTTATTAGCTTGATAAGAAAGAATTAAATCTTTCAAAATAAGACGGTTTAAATCGGCCTCAGTGGGTTTATCCTTGATTACTTTCTGATAGAAATTATTGGCTTTGCCTAACTCTTCAAATTGACAGAGCTCAACTGACAAAGTATTGTACTCATCAAGGAATTTTTGACGAGCTTCTTCTTCGCTGACTTCGGGATTAAAGCTGTTTATTACCTCTTCTCTTAGCTTCTTAAGGGTAATTAAGTGAGCGATTTGATTCTCAAAGACTTCTCTAGGTTCATTTAACTTTTCTTTAACCCACTGTTCATAAGCCTCCTTATCTTTTTTATAGTCAAAGCTCACTTTATTAGCCTTAAGAATTTTTTCTATTTCTTCTTCTATCTCTTGGGGTTTTGCTTTTATACCTCTCCTAAAAGCCTCATAAGAAAATAAAAGTTCCTGCCAGGTTAGTTCTTCTAACTCTTTCTCATCTTTAGGAGTTCCTCTCCAGGGGGCATTCAGAGTTAAGACTACCTTTTTAGCAAAATAATAATTACTTAAAGGCACCTTTACCCCGAAAAACTCTCCGGCTATCTCTGAAGAAGGAAGCGTATCCTTAGTGAATCTCTGAATGAGTTCTTCCTGGGTAAGTTCTTGAGACTCACCCTTACTCTCTGCTAAGTTAAAAATAAAAAATAAGCTCAATAAGAAAAATATTCTTTTCATTCTCCAGTCTCAGCTTTAGGAAGAGTTAATTGAGAATACCAGCCAGTTTTCTTTTCTTTTTCAATCAAGTCTAAAACCAATTTAGCATCTACTACAAATCTATTTCTTAAGATTAACTCTTTTAAAGCCTTGTGGCAAAGAAGAGTAATCCGGCGAGGATAACCTTTAGTATAATTGTAAATCTCCTCAATTGCCTCATCTAAAAATAGATGCATCTTAGAAGAATAACCGGCCTTCCTTACCCTAAACTCTATCATCTCAGCAGTCTCTTTTTTGCTTAGAGGATTAAGAGTGTATTTAAAGCTTATCCTATCCAAGAAATTGGGGATACTCATAATTTTAGTGTGGAGTTCAAGTTGACCTAAAAGAACCAGTTGAAGAAGCTTAAACTCATTGGTTTCATAGTTTAGGAGAATTCTTAATGTCTCTAAAGAATTGGGGTTGAGCTTTTGAGCTTCATCTATTATTAAGACCACGGTTTTATCTTCAATCACTCCCTTCTGGAATAAGAACTTTTCTAAGGTTTCCTTTAAATCTATAAGAGAGCTGGAGTTAGCTTCAGTTCCAAAGTTTTTAAGTAAGTATTTAAGGAATTCCTCCTCATCGAGAAAACCGGGGTCTAAAACCATATGGAAAATAAAATCTTCCCTTTGGCTTAGCTCTTGAATTAATTTTCGGGAAAGAGAAGTTTTACCCGTCCCTATGTCTCCTAAAATTACACTTAAACCCCTCCTCAATCTTAATTCTATAAGAGTATTAACTAAGACCGTATCGTGATCTTTAGCTAAGTAGAGAAATTCTGGATCAGGAGAAGTAGAAAAAGGCTCTTTTTTAAACCCTAATATCTTATAATAACTCATCTCTTCTTAACCCCTACCCTCATATCAATACTATTTTTGCCTAAACTAACTATGCTTTTTTAACATCTTATGAATAAGCCTTAGGGGGTAGCCTTCATCTTTTAACTGGGAAATCTTCTCTAAAGTTGCTATAACCTCCTTCTCCTCATAGAGCCTTTTATTACCTTTCCTTTTTACTACTGAGAGAAAGCCTAAGTTAGTATAGTGATTGATAGTAGGATAGGAGACATCATATTTTAAAGCTATCTCCTTAGCTGAGATTAATTTTTTGTTGGAGTCAGACATTTTAATTATTTTATAATAATTAATGTATTTACTTTAAGTGCAATACCTATAATGCATATACAAAATATTATAAAAACAAAAACCTGTCAAGGGAAAAATAGGAGGGTTTTGACAATAACTAATTGATACACAATATCTTGTGATTAAGTATATTTTAAAGTGTATATTTAGGGGGTTAATTTTAAAAAAATTAGGGGTAAGAAAGAGTAAAAACTTTCCCTCCCAGAAGATAGTATTTGGAGCCATTAACCTCTACCGGTATCTTTAAGATCTTCCCCCAAGGGAGAAAAGTCTGAATTTTAATCTTTCTCCTATCTATAGAGACCTTAAACCCCACTCTTCTAAAAAGAAAATTAAAAGTTATCTTCTTCCACTTGCGAGGTAAAGAAGGTTTAATTTCTATTTTATCTTTTTGAAAATTTAAGCCGGCAAACCCTCTTAAAACTAAATCAATAGAACCTCCCATAACTCCAGTATGAATACCTTCGGGGGTAGTGCCTCCTTGGGTATCATAAAAATCAGCCTCTAAAACTTCAATAAGCCACTTCCAGGCTTCCTGGCTCCTCCCTAAATTCTTAGCTACTAAACAATGGGCAACCTTACTTAAGGAAGAGCCGTGAGTAGTTCTCTTCGCATAATAATCATAATTCTTCCTAATCTTATCTAAATCCAGATCAAAACCCAATCTCTTAAAAATAGCCAGAACTTCTTTAAAAGAAAATAAATAAAAAATCATCAGAACATCAGCCTGCTTAGTAACCTTATACTCATCAGGAGATTTCCCCTCAGCCCTAAGAATTCTGTCCATTCGAGAAATATTTCTATATTTAAGCTTATAACTCTGCCAGTCTATATCTTTTAATTTAAAGTAGCCCTCAAATTGCTCAATAATACCTCTCTTATTCACGATTATATTCATTTTTTTAGTTATATCTTCCCACCTTTCTAAATCTTTACTATTTATTTTAAGTTTTCTCAAAAGTTTTCTTTTGTCTTCTTCAGAGAGAATCTCTAATATCTCTTTAGCTTTAGTAAGAATCCAGACAATCATAAAGTTAGAATAAGCATTATCTCTGAGTCCCGGTTTACGAGCCTGAGGATATTTTTCGTGGAATTCATCAGGCCCCATAAGCCCCTGGGTGTGGTAGCGCCCATCTTTCCTGCTGTATCTGCAGAGAGAGCCGGCAAATTGAGCTATAGACAAAAACAACTCTCCACCCCAAGAAGCCAAAAACTTATAACTCCCAGTAACCAAGTAGTGTTTATACACGTTGTAAGCAATAGCAAAAGATACGTGTCTTTGCTGGCAGCTGTAATCAGGACCCCATTCTCCTGATAAAGGATTAAGGTGAAAAATTTGGGTTTCCTCTCTCCCCGAAGAAGCGCTTTGCCAGGGAAACATTGCTCCTTTATAACCGTACCTGCGAGCATACCTTCGAGCCGAAGATATCCTTCTATATCTATATAATAAAAGAGCTCTGGCTACCCGAGGCAAATGAAGGTCATAAAAATGAAGAGAGAAAGCACTATCCCAAAAGATATGACCCCGGTAGGCTTCGCCGTGCCAACCCCGGGCAGGGAGTCCAGCGTCAATCTTTAAATTATGTAAAGAAGCAGTTTGAAGAAGATGGAAGATATGTAATCTTAAAATCTTCTGGGAAAAAGTATCTCCTTTAATCTCAATATCACAAATATCCCAGAGTTTCTCCCAGACTCTCTTCTGAGAAGAGGCTAATCTTTTAAATTCAGGAATTTTTTGGGCTAAGCTAATTGCTGAAGAAAGAGCAGATTCTTTTATATCCTGGTCCTTAGAAGTAAACATAGCTAAGCTCTTCTCTATCCTCAAAGAATTACCCTTCTCTACAAATACCTTAAATTCCTGGCCAATTATTTCTCGACCTTTCTTAGGTATCTGCATTTGAGGAAAAATCTCTCTTTTCTTTAGGAAGACTCTTAATTTAGAAGCCTGGGCAATCTCTATCTTAGAAGAAGAGGTTTCTGTCAAGAGATATATACCCTGGCCAGAAAAATTTCCTAACTCTTTAGGTCTTAAATGCTTAGAATTTAATTCCCTATAACGCTCTACCCCACTATTGATAACTGAACCATCTAACATTGTCCCTACCGTTAAATAACCCTGATAATTTAAAGGTTTAATCTCATAGAATAAAACTCCAATATGAGGGTTAGCCATAGAAACAAGCATTGTGGAAGTAATAAGAGTCTTTCTCTTCTGCCAATCTTCAAAAATTATCTTCCTAAACAGGCTTCCTTCTCTCAAGTTAAGCTCCTGGTAGTAAGAGATTATCTTAGAAGTAGAAGGACAGAACCAATCTTCATCCTCAATCCTAAAGGTTAAAAATAGCCAGTTAGGACAATTAACCAAATCTTCATTTACCACTGTTCTTCCGGCTATTCGGCTGGTGAGTCTATTGTAGAGTCCAGCTATATAGGTTCCCGGATAATGAACTCGAGAAGCCACGGCCTCGGGAGCTGCACCTCTACTCACAAAATAACCATTTCCTAAAGCACAGAGAGTCTCTCTTAAACCTTCCTGTTGAGGCCGAAAATCTCTATAGACAATCTTCCAAGTATAGGGCACAGCCATATGACTATTAAGAGTTTAATATCAGCTTAAGAAAAACTTTTACTTCTTCCGGAGAATCAAGATAAAAATAAGCAGAAGAGGGTTTGAGAGTTTTACCTCTGACTAATATAGGTAAACCCTGGGTTCTTACTACCCGGAAGGCATCTTCATCAGTAGTATCATCTCCTAAGTAAACTACTAAAGAATCTTCTTCTCTCCCTAAAGTTTGGACTATATGCCTTAGGGCTTTGCCTTTATCCCAATCGATATCAGGGATAATCTCCAAGACTTTTTTACCTTCCATTAACCGCAGAGAAGGGTTATCTTTAAGAACATCTTTTACAAAATTTCTTATTTCCTTAACTTTAGCTTCTTCTTTTACCAAACGGTAATGCACAGCTAAACTGAATTGCTTATCCTCAATAAGAACTCCTTCTATACTGCTTAATTTTTCTACAAATTCTGCCTTAAGTTGAGAAATTAAGGAACTCATCTTTTCAGCTGGAGGAAAGATAAAATTAAAATTTGGGCCTTCAATTTTAAAACCGTGATTACCAGCATAAAAAATATCTTTAATCTCTACCAAAGACTTTACCTCCTCTATGGGGCGCCCACTTACTATAGCCAACTTAAACTTTTTAGAGGTTTCTTTAAGAAGACCACGCATCTCTTCATCTAACTTAGCTAAATCTGGCTTTTCTACAATAGGGGTTAAAGTCCCGTCATAGTCAAAGAAGAGCAATAATTCCTTCTTTTTATCTTTCAGAAAGTAGCTGGCTGGTCTTAAGAAATCAGGATTTAAAAGAAGAGAAGAAGATATGGGAATTAATTTTCCTTCTAAATTATATAGTCCTGAAGGAGGTTTATCCCAATACTCTTTTAAAGGAAGGGGTGCTTTTTTAAACCAATCCTCACAAAAACCTAAATCTAAATATTCTAAATCCTCTAAAGCTATATCTGCGCCAGCAGTAAGTAAATCTTGGGTATTATCTTTGCGAGCTACTCCTGCTACTAAGCCAAAACCTCCTCGTCTTCCTGCAGAAACTCCCGAGACAGCATCCTCTACTACTACACAATTAGAAGGCCTAACACCTAACCTGCGAGCTACAGTTATAAATATGTCGGGATGGGGTTTACCTTTAAGGGAAAGTTCTTCTGAGACTACCCCATCTACTATTACTCCAAATAAACTTAATAAACCACAACTCTCAAGAATACCTTTACAATTCTTAGAAGAAGAAGCTACCCCTACTTTTAAACCTCTGCCTTTGGCAGACTCAATAAATTTAAGAGTACCGGGGAAGACCTGGGGTTTTTCTTTTTTAAGGATTTGATTAAACTTTAAATTCTTCTTATTTCCCAAACCGCAAACAGTCTCTTTATCAGGAGTATCAGAAGGTGTGCCTTGCTCTATCTCAATACCCCGAGATTTTAAAAAACTCCTTACTCCTTCATAACGGGGCTTACCATCAACATAAGGAAGGTAGTCCTGTTCATGAGTAAATTCCCTAAAGGGTTCTTTATTTCTTCTCTCTCTCAATCTTAAATATTCATCAAAAGTTTCCTTCCAAGCTAAAAAATGAAGGCGAGCAGTCTGAGTGATTACTCCATCTAAATCCAAAATAATACCTTCTAATTTTTCCATTTAACTTTAAAACTTAGGTAGAGGGATATCAGTAATAATTTTGCCTATCCACTTCCAGATATTATTCGCTCTTACTGACTGTCTCAATCTCCTCATCCTTTCCTTTATCTCTGTCTCCTCCATAGAGAAAGCTCTATATAAAGCTGAAGCTACCTCTTCCCGAGAATAGGGATTAACTATTAAAGCTTCTTTAAGTTGACGGGCCGCTCCGGTAAACTTACTTAAAACCAAAACTCCTTTTTCCTCAATCTGCGAAGAAATAAATTCTTTAGCCACTAAATTCATCCCATCGTGAAGAGAAGTAACTAGACAAACATTAGCTAACCTGTAAAAAGCTAAAAGTTCTGAGAAAGATAAGTGTCTTCTTACAAATATTATTGGCTTCCAACTTCCCCTTCTGTGTTTAAAGTTTACTTCCTCTACTAAGGCGTTTATCTCATCATTTAGCTTTTTATATTGAGAAAGATGTATTCGGGAAATCTCTCCTACCTGAACAAAGATAACTTTTCCCTTTAAAGAAGGATAAAGTTCAAGAAGTTTATCCACTCCTAAAATTCTTTCAATAATCCCTTTGGTATAGTCTATTCTATCTAAACCTACAATTATTTTCTTACCCTCTAAAGAAAAATCTTCTTTTAAAGACCTCATAGCTTCTTCTACCTCTGGAGACTTAGCCTTCTGAGATATACCTTCAAAGTCTACACTTATAGGATAAGCTCTTACTAAACTGGTGTGAGACTGGAAAGTAACTGAAGAATTCTCCTTATTAACTTTTGCTTCTAGCTCATTGGCTATTGCTTCTAGAAAGTTATTACCGAAATATCTTATGTGAAAGCCTAAAAGGTCATAGGAAAGGAGTCCTTTAAGGAGTTCTGCCCTCTGAGGTAAAATCCTGAATACATCATAAGGAGGCCAAGGGATATGCCAAAAAAGAAGAGTTATAGCGTCAGGCTTAAGTTTTTTTAAGTAGAGACTGCTCAAAGCTAAATGGTAGTCCTGAAAGAATACTATAGCTTTTTTATCTTTTATTTCTTTATATACACTTTGAGCAAATTTCTTATTTACCTTTTTATAAACCCGCCAGTCCTCTTCTTTAATTTGAGGCCTCACATATACCAGGTGCATAAGAGGCCAGAGAGCCTGGTTAGAAAAACCATAATAAAAACCTAAATTCTCCTCTTTAGTAAGCCAGACATACTTTAAAGTATAACTTTCCTCTTGCGGGGGGACTTTGACTTTAGAATCCTTAGCTACTAACCTATCAGCTTCTCCACTACCCGAAGCTACCCACAGCCCCTTAAGTTCACACATAACTGGGTCTAAAGCAGTAATTACTCCGCCCGGACCTCTTATACACTCAATTTTACCTTTAACAAACTTGTAGATATAAGGCTGGCGATTAGAAACCACTACAAAGAGATAGTCAGAAAATTTGTCTCTTACTAAATCTAATACTATTCTTTTACTCCAGACTCTAATCATTTTAAGAAATAAACTTATAATATACCGAAAGAGTTTGTTGAGTTACTCTCTCTTTAGTATATTGATTCTCCACTATTTGTCTTCCCGTATACCCCAATCTTATCCTTAACTTGTAATCCTCTATAAGCTGAGTAATCCGGTGAGCCAAAGCCTCAAAATCTCTTATAGGCACTACAAAGCCGTTTATCCCGTCTTTTATAATTTCCGGCATACCTCCAGCATTAGTAACTATCATCGGTTTACCCGAAGCTAAAGCTTCTAACATAGTAAGTCCAAAAGGCTCACCAACTGAAGAAGGATAAACACAGACCGTAGAAACTCCATAAAGTTGGCGCATCTCCTCTAAGCTGTAAACATCGATAAGTACATTTTTCTCAAGTTTAAAGTACTTAATAAGATTAACAATATAAGCAATATCTTTCTGCTGAGTTTGACCCCAGTCAATTATATTTTTAGAACCAGCCAATACTAACAAAACCTTGGGGAACCTCTCTCTCACCAAGTTTACAGCTTTTACACTTATATCGCAACCTTTAGCCAACCCTATGCGAGCAGGATGAAAGACTACTGGCCTATTCTTAAGTTGGGGGTACTTAGCAATTATTTTCTTAATATCTATAGCGGGTTTAAATTTTTCCTCGTCTATACCGTGATGGACAACGGTTATCTTTCTATCGTCTATACCTACACCCATCAACTCTCTTTTTATAAAGAAACTTACTGCTATTATGTGGGTCCAAGAAATTTTATGAGCTAACTCTAAAAATAAAGTATCATCCCAGGCATTATGAGCTGTTAAGAATAAGGGCATACCTTTCTTTTTGGCTATCTCCCAGAGTGTCTGAGCGTGTAAAAGACTAAAATAATGCATATTGTGAGCGTGGATTAAATCAGGCTTAGACCTTTCTACAAAATTATTAAATAAAGAATAGACTTCTTCCTCTAAACCCTGTAGTCCTCTTTTATAAAGCCAGTTTAAATCCATCAAAGGGGTACGAATTATGTCTACTCCCTGATATTTGTAATGGACTTTTACTCCTTCCACAGAGCCAGTAAGCAAACTCACTTTATGACCGTAATTTACCATCTGGGGCAAAATTATAGTTAAGTGAGTCTCCACTCCTCCGATTATCGGAGGAAAGCCCCAGTGAAGATGAGCAATACTTAACTTCCTCTTTCTCATTAGTAGTGAGCCTCCTTTCTGGAATAAACAGACTTTCTCTCAAAAATATATTTTCTATTGGGTTTGAGTCTATGACTTTTACCGAAGACTATCACCTCTAAAGACTTCTTTTCTTTGGTGCTAAATTTAAATTCTACTAAAGAGTTAGAAACTTTAACTCTTATATTTTTTTGACGATAAAGAAAAGAAAAACTTACGCTCTTCCAGCGATAGGGAAGCCGAGGTTCTATGTATAACCTCTCTTGCCTTAACTTTAGCCCCGAAAATCCAAATATTACTGCCTGCCAGGTCCCTCCCAAAGAAGCACTGTGAATTCCTTCAGAAGTATTTCCGTAGAGATTACCAATGTCTATTCTCAGAGAGAAATTAAAGAAATTGTAAGCTCGGGGTAAATCCCTCATCCAGGAAGCTAAGATTGAATGGATAGCTGGACTCAAAGAAGACTTGTGCACTGTTCGGGGTAAATAAAAATGGTAATTTACTAATTTACTCTTGTAAGAAAAATACTCATCCAGCAGATAGATAAGCATCAAGACATCAGCCTGTTTTATTATCTGGGTGTGTTTTAAATCTTTACTCTTTAAGTTGGCAGGAATAAGAGGCAGACCATATTCATCAGTTTGAGTAGGTAATATCTTTTTTAACTTAAAATAACCATCAAATTGCTCAATTAACCCTTCCTTATTAATATTAACCTTAATTTTAGAAGCTATCTTCCGCCAAGAGGTAACTTCTTTATCCTTTAGACTTATCTTCTTCTTCAATTCAGAAAGTAAACTCTTCCTTCTCTCTTTAAGTAGAATAAAGCTCTTATAAGCAGTAACCAAAACCCACTTAGCTAACATATTAGTATAGGCATTATTATTCACGGCTATGTGAAATTCATCAGGCCCAATCACCTGATTAATCTCAAACTTGTCTTCTTTTTGATTATACTCTAGGCGGGAGGCCCAAAACTTAGCAATTTCAAAAAGCATCTCGTAACCACAATATTCCATAAATTTCTCATCTTTAGTCCATTGATAATATCTGTAAACCCCATAAGCAATATCAGCACTAATATGCTCTTCTAACTTGTGGGTGTAAATCTTTATAACTCTCCCGTCAAAATCTTTGGCCCAGGAAGGGGTTTCTTCCTCGCCAGTATAGGCCGATTCCCAAGGAAACTTTGCTCCTTTAAAACCTTTGCTCTTAGCTAACTGCCGGGCTTTATCCAACCGCCGATAGCGATAAAGAAGTAGGTTTTTAGCTACCTGAGGAAAGTTCAAGATATAAAAAGGCATAAGGAAAATTTCAGTATCCCAGAAGACATGGCCCCTGTAACCTTCTCCGGAAAGAGTTCTTGCTCCAATACTGGAGAAACCATAGTCATAATTAGCACAGCTGAGCAAATGGTAGATATTAAACCGCAGATTAGTCTGAAAATCATTAGCTGCACCTTCAACAATTATATCTGCTCTCTTCCAGAGTCTTTCCCAGGCTTTTGTATGGGAATAAAGTAGGGTAGAAAACTTAGACTTAAAAGCCTTGTTAAATATTTTAAAGGTCTCTTTTTTGAATGAGGAGTGGTCTTCTTTGTAAGGGAAGCGCTTAATACAAAATATCTTAGTAAAAACTACAGTTTCTCCCTTGTTAACTCTCAGGCGGAAGATATTATCCTTTTGATAGATTTTTTTCCTTCCTTTCTCATAATAAAACCCACTCCAAAAAACCACCGGATGTTTTCTCTCCAAAGTTTCTATCACTAAATAGCCGGCCTGATGAGCCTGGCCTAACTCTCTAACCCGGAAATGTTTTTTTCTTCCCTCACTTAAAACCGAAGCATTAAAAACTGCTGTATCTATGCCGGTATTTACATCCAGAGTAACTGCTGAAGTTAAAGGAGAAAATACTACCTGGAGAACTCCAATATTTTTACAAGCCATAGAGATAAACCGCAGGGACTGATAGTCATAAATCCTTCCCTTTGCATCTCTATATAGACTATGACGAACAAGAACCCCGTATTTTAAATTTAAAATTCTTCTATGCTCTAAATAACTCATAGCTACTAAGTCTATTTTTTCTCCTTCTATGGTAAATCGGAAATTGATAGGATTGGGAAGATTAACTAATTCTGCTACCTGAGAACCCAATCTATCATAAAGGCCAGCTAAATAGGTTCCTGGCTGAGAATCATAGGGGATCTCTTCTAAAACGCCCCTTACCCCTAAATAACCATTTCCTTGAGAGAATTGAGCTTCCCTTATATTCTGGAGTTCTCGCACAAACTTATCCTCTTTAATTAGCCAGCTCTCATCTTTTAAAAATTCTGAATAAAATTCCTTAACCATGGCTCTTCTTTTCTAACTCTTGAGCATAAGTATAATTTATAATCTTGCTCTTACTTAACTCTAAATTGGGAAGAACTATTACTGACTTATTATCTAAAGAGAGAAATTTTGACCTCCTCGCTCCCACCTCTAAGACTTTCACTTCCTCTCCCGAAGGAAGCTTAATCCTGTCTCCTATCCGAAAAGGCCTATCAATCATAATCATAAAACCGGCAATAATATTGGCAATCGTATCCTGAGCAGCCAAAGCTATGGCTAAAGAACTCACTCCCAAAGTAGCAATTAGACCACTTATATTTATCCCAAAAAGAGGAAGGATAATCAGTAAAGCCAGCACCCAGATTACTATTTTAGCCCCTCTCTGGACTAAGGGGATTAATTCTTTATTTAGGGGTATAAGTCTTTCTTTATCAAGAAGTTGAGAATAATAACTTAAAATACCTGAAACTATTCTCTGAAGGAAAAAACCTATAATTACTACTAAAAAAGAAAGAAAATACTTGCCTATCTCTTCAGAGACCTTAGAATTTAAGAAAGGGGCTATTCTTAAGCGGTAAATTATATAGATGGCTAAAAATAGAAAAAATAAGAGTAAACTCGAGCCTATCTTCTTAAAAATCTCTACAGAAAGCTTTATTTTAGGCATAGTTCCTATTATTATAACAAATATTTAATATTTTTAAAGGATTTTTCCCGTGAACATAGTATTAATAATTTTGTGCAGAGACCTCTGAAAAATTAACTAAATATCATTCTTAATAATCTGTGTTATTTTTCTTTTTATAATTGTTTTTTTCTTTAGTTTTCTCTTTCCTTACCTCCTCTTCCTTTATGCACACCTTAACTTCCTTTTTAATCTTATCTGGATCATTCTGTCAAAAATCTCCTTAAATTTAGCTTCTCCCAGCCTCTTGCTGAAAACCACCAGAGTTGGTATATAGGCTATCTTCATTGATTTTTAACCCTACAAAGTATCTGAATAAAGATTAACTGGCATTACTTAGATACCTCTTAGTCAAGAAAATTGTTGATAAATACTAAAAAGATAGGAATTTTTCAGGAGCCTCTGTGCACAAAATACTTTACGCTATCCCCCTTAGAAGTCCTTAATAAACTGAGAATTAAACTGGAAGCTCTGAATGCTAAAAACTACTTTTGTTTTTTAGTCTTTCTTTTTTGGGGAAAACTTTTTAGATAACCTAAAAGGATGAAGACAGCTGAAATACTGATTCCAGGAATCTGGTAAGCTTCTTTGAGATTAGAAGGCTTAAATTTCTCAAGTTTTTCTATCACTTCCCGACTAAGCCCGGAAATCTCTTTAAGATTTAAATCAGGGGGTATTTTAACTTTCTCTAAATTCTTAAGCTCTTTAAGTCTTTTTAACTCTCTATTTATAAACCCCTCATACTTTACCCCTATTTCTAACTGGGTGATCTCTTTTTTATCTTTAAGTTGTAAATCTAAACCTAACTTTTCTAAATCCCTATAGGAAACTTCTGGTCTCTTAAGAAACTCAAAAAAAGTTATAGATTTTTTCAAAGAAGATGTGCCTAACTTAGAAATAACTCTATTTAATTGGGAAGAAGGTAAAATTTTCTTGCTCTTAAGTCTTTCTCTTTCTCTTTTAATCCGGGAAATCTTCTCCTCTATGAGTTGATAATCATCTTTCTTTAAAGTCCCCAGCTCATAAGCTTTCTTATAAAGCCGGAATAAAGCATTATCTTCTCTTAATAAAAGCCTGTATTCACAACGAGAAGTAAACATCCGGTAAGGTTCATCAGTGCCTTTAGTAATTAAATCATCAATTAAAACTCCGATAAAGGCAGAATCCCGGGATAAAATAAAAGGTTTCTTTTTCTTAACTTTTAGACTGGCGTTTATTCCTGCAATTAAGCCCTGAGCAGAGGCTTCCTCGTAGCCGGTAGTCCCGTTTACCTGTCCGGCAAAGTAAAGTCCTTCATAAAGTTTTGACTCCAAAGTAGAAAAAAGTTGAGTAGAGTCAATTAAACCGTGTTCAATGCCATAACCGGGCCTTAAAATTTGAGCGTTCTCTAAACCTTCTATACTCCTTATAAACTCTACCTGAACTGAAAAAGGCAAAGATGTAGAAACTCCATTAGGATAAACTTCCAAAGAGTCTCTGCCTTCAGGCTCAATAAAAATTTGATGTCTTTCTCTATCAGAAAATTTTACTACTTTATCTTCTAAAGAAGGGCAATACCTTACTCCCTTTGCTTTTATCTTTCCGGTATATAAAGGAGAACAGTTTAAACTCTTTAAGATTATCCGGTGAGTTTTAGGATTAGTATAAGTTATAAAACAGCTTAATTGGGGAAAGGGGAGTTTCTGGCTATGAAAAGAAAAAGGCTCAGCCTCAGGATCAGGTAATTGTTCTGTCATCTTAGAAAAATCAATAGTCCTCTTATCTAAGCGGGCACAGGTGCCGGTCTTAAAGTGTTTGGTCTTAAAACCTAATTCTTTTATACTGGCAAAAAGCTCATCGCTGGATTCTTCATATAATCTTCCGCCGGGAAAACTTTCTAAGCCTATGTGAATTAAACTCTTAAGAAAGGTCCCTGCAGAGATAATTACACTCTCACCATAAAAGACTTCTCCAAAATTTGTCTCTACTCCTAAGACCCTTTTCCTTTTTACCAGAATCCTCTTGACTTTTGCCTGGAGTATCTTTATGTTCTCTTCCTCTTCCAGGAATCTCCGGGCTATCTGAGAATACAAAAACCTATCTACTTGAGCTCGAGTTGCCCAGACAGCTTTACCCTTACTCTTATTGAGAATGCGGTAACTTACAGCACACTCATCAGCAATCTTCCCAATTAAACCTCCTAAAACATCTACTTCCCTTACTAAATGAGACTTAGCTACTCCTCCTACTGCAGGATTGCAGGAAAGTTTCCCAATGTTGTCAATATCTAAGGTAAGCAATAAAACTGAACACCCCAATTTAGCAGAAATATAAGAAGCCTCAATTCCGGCATGACCTGCCCCTACTACTATAACTTCGTAATTCTTCATATCCTAAAATTCTACTACAGAATTTTTATCCCTCAAGAGAAACCTCTCAAAAATGTAAAGTTTATCTATATTGCTACAACAACAAAATCTTAAAAATAACCACTATAATAAAAATAGTTTCGCCCCATCGAATCCACCTTCAGGTGGAAAATTTTTATTTGGGTGGCAACTACTTCCCAAAATATAATTCTCTTACCTCTCGATGGTAATTTCTCCCTCCAGCAAAAACAAGGTTATGACAAAGGTTGGATATTCTCAATTATCTTAGGGGCCAAGGTATTAAGGAAAGACCCTCTCCAATAAATCTCACTCTTCCTCTAAAAGGTTTTATTTTTATCTTCCAGAGAATAAAACCGATTAATCCCAAAATACTAATTATAATTAGAGCCACAAATTTAATCTCTATACCCTACTTATTAAAAAACTACTAATACCAAAACTTCCAAAATTAAGAATAAAAAAGGCCAGACCAAGAGAAGACGCCTTCAGCCACAGACAAGTCACCTCTTCCCTAAACCTGCCGGGGTATATATTCACAAAGGGTAAAACTCCTCTCCTACTGGCATAAGTTTAAACAGTTTGAATGGTGGAAAACAAAGACCTATACGCCACCACCCAGAAGCTTCCTGGCGAGACCATACCACTCTTGCACGATGAGGAATAGGGGAATATCTTTTAGAAACCTGTATTTTTAACTCTACATCTTCGCCAAGAGGAAGAGAACGCCTGCTGATAATGCCCAATCCTCCTGCAGAAAAATCACAGCTCTTTACTCTCTCAAAGGAATAAGCAAAAGGGCTCTTTACTTCAATAGCAAAGTTACACGGTAAACGCTCAAAAATCCTCCTCTCACCAGCCATGGGTCCTCCTTCTTACTTTATTATACCCTTCTTAACTCCTACACGCAAAACAAAATACAAAAAAGTAATACATTTTCTAAGAATTCTAAGAACCCATCCTTACCCCAGCTAACCCCTTTAAGAAGAAGATTCTATTGAATATGCTTTCAGCCAATAATTTAATGTCACCCTTACTAACAAAGACCCCTTATCTGTGAGAGTTGTGGTCAAGAGATAATTCTCTCTGGAGTTTCCCTACCTATGAAAGAGTCTGTCAACTAAAATATTTAATATTCCATTAGCTTCTGCCTTTTTTCTTTATGCGTTGGTTATAAAATAAAACTAGGTAATTATAAACGTTTTGGCACCAAAATATTTGTGGTATAATGGTGTCAGTGGATGTAGAAATTAAGCCGTGTTTTTTGCACAAGGTGCGGAAGCTATAGAATATACAGGCATGAAGGATAAAGAGGTTTTAAAAAGGAAAGTAAGAGCAATATTAGAAAGAATAGTGGAAATATGCAGGGTAATGGAAAAATAAGAGCCTTTCAAGTGGAGTGTGTCTTAAAGCCCCGGCTGATTTCTGTTTAACATAGCATCTAGTTTATCCTTAAATGGCAACAATGAAGTAATAGGATATTCCATAAAAACAAGTTTCTATTTCCATACATTTGAACATAACTAATTTTAAGACACTTTTAGGATTGGAAAACTATTTCTAATTTTTATTGTTCTTTTGATATTGTTATTTAAACTCTCTATCCAATTGGTGGTATAAATCATCCGCCTCACACCAAAAGAAAATTCGAGATATGTAAAGTATTCTCCTTCCGCAAAAACATCCTTCCTATAGAAGGATATATTTTAGACCACTTGTTGATAAACTGATTTAATCTTTTTAGAGCTTGTTTTTGATTGTAATAAGGATTATTCATATCCAAACATAGTCAAATTCCTGTAATATAACTTTACGGTCTTTTAGCCTAACGTGGCTATTAGATTACGTTTCTTATGGATTATACAGCGTCGTATTTTGGCATCAGGAAAATTCTCTAATATTGCCCATTCTATCTCTTTGAATTCATCAATGATAAATAGAAGTGCTTCTTTGTTCTGCCTTAAGGAATGCTTCCATTACTGTCCTTAAAACCTCTTCCATTGTGCCGTTCTTTTTGTATTATAATAATGTGTACACTTTTCTCTAAAATTGCGCATAAATCCGTTTGCATCGGTATTCCTCCTTTTACGAAAAGGGTAATATTTAAATCCCTTAAATATTTCAAGGGAATAGCGGTGCCTTTTCTATCCCTTTAGACACACTAAATTATATATTCCTGAGAAGATATTGGGACAAGGTAAGATAAAAGATAGATAGAAATGGTTGGGGGATTAAGTTGACTGTTATAATTGAACACAAAAATTGTGATATTTCTCCACTCTCTTGATTTAAAATTCCTGCCACTTTTTTATTTTCTCAGTAGTTAATAATATCTCAAATTTCTTCTTTTCTCCTAAAAAATAAGTTTCTATTTGAGCTAAATAATTTTCTGAACTAACACCTAAAAGACCTTGACTTATTCTTTCTAAAATAATTGCCTCCTGCTTCTCATATAAAGGGGTAAACGATCTTAAATTATCTATTATACTATGAACATTTTCGAAAATCCCATCATCTTCTGTAAGTTCCTCTCCGTCAGCTCCCTTGCGAAACTCTTCTATAATTCTAACTAAATCATTATCAAAACCTAAAGCTTTCAAAACTTCTGCTTTCGCTGTATTAATATTAACTCTGCCATTTCCATACACAGTAATAAGGTCTTTTATCTTGGAAAAAATCTCTTCATTTATTCCTTCAACAATTAAAAGTTCTTCTTTAAAATAAAAGGGGGCCGGAGAAAAATTCTTAATTTTTTTAGCAATCTCTTCATCTAATCCAGGAAGATTAGCTAAAACATCAAGAGGTGCTTTGTTTATATTTATTTTACTTTCCTCATCAATTAAACTAAAAACAAATTTTCCTCCTTCTAATTTTACCTCTTTAGGTCTATTTATCTCATATAGAGTATCATAATAAGTTTCATCTTCCTTCAAAGTTTCTTGAATATATAGAGAAGCACTCTTTGCTAAATATCTTGATATGGCTGTCTCTCTCATCCTTTTTACTACTTTCAAATAAGAAGAAACCATTTTATATAGACTAATGTTTAAAATACTAAAAATAGCTAGAATCCAAATAGAGATAACAAGAATACTTCCTTTCTTAAGAAATAGGAAGGAATATTTTCTTTTCGAAAACCCCATATTTATTTCTTATTTCAATTTTTATTCCTTTGGGTATACCCTCTTCTTCCTTCCAACTATTTTTCCACATATATTTCTGTTCATCTTTATCAAAATAAAGATAACTTAACCTTAATTCCTCTAATGATAGAATAGGGTTTTCTTTAAATTCTTGATTTTCTTCTAAAAAATCTTTAAGTGTTCTTTCTCTTCTTATGAGTAAATTATTAGATTGATTAAATTCATAAGCAACCTCTACTATAAAATCTCTCATCAATGCAGGAAATCTCAAAATATTTTCTTCTCCCTCAAATCCAATTATTGGAAATTTTAAACTATTAAATAAATCTTGTGAAAATTTTTCAAATGTTAGAATAACCTTGGAGGGAAAGTTTTCCTTTTCTATTCTTCGCCATAACTTCATTCCATAAATAAAAGAGCTACCAACTCCAACTCCAATTAAAGAAAAAATAGTAATTGCTACCACCAACTCTATAAGCGTAAAATTTCTCCTCCTCCCCTTTAATCTATGGAAGTCGAACTTCAATAATTTCATTTGTCTATCTTTCTATCTTTTTAAAAAGGGTAGATAATGTAAGTTTTTTTTGAGAATTTGCTTCCATCCAAGTCAAATTAAGACATATCTCTTTTAAATCCTCTTTCTCATCAATATCTTTTATCTTTAAATTCCAATTAAATTTACGATTTTCTGTTATAAACTCTCCACTATCTTCATTTAATTCACTATTGTTAAGTATCTCTTCTTGGAAATTAGCCATTTTTTCATCTAGATATTTAACAGCATAAAATGTATTAAGAGTTTTGCTTAAAGCTTGACTAACTGAGAGAAACGAACGAACAATAGAAATTATCCCTACTGTAAGAATTACAATAGTCACTAATAATTCAATTAAAGTAAACCCTTCTCTATATAGTAGTCCCAACTTCTGAAAATTACTTTCTCTTTTTTGTAAGTAAAGTTTGATTTTCTTCATATTCTTTATCTTAACTTTATCAGTCACCAGAGATTAAAATACTTTCTTTTAATACAATTAAATCTTTAATAAATTACAGAATCGTTCTTACTAAGTTCGCATCTAAAATTAATGTTTTACTTTTCTCATCTTTCAAAGTTAAAGAAAAACTCTCTACTTTTATAAGAAAACGGCTTTTTTGAATCTTATAAAAGAAGCTTAAAATACCCTCAATTTTTGCTTCCCCTTTCAGTTTTATTTTGTAATTATTTTTTTCTTCTCTCGGATTTAAACTAATAACTGAAATATTTGACTCTTTCGTTATTTTCTCTATTTCTTTTAAAAATTCTGCCATTATTTCTTGAGGAGAATCCTTCTTTGCTAAAAAATCTTTATAGGTTGCATACTCACTAAGAATATTATCTTTTTTCTCTTTCATCAATAAGGCAGTTTTTAATTCAACTTCAGTTTCTTTTATCTTTTGAAAAAAATCTCTATGTTTTTTTCTAAAAGGTAAAATAAAAAATTTATCTCCCAAAAGTATAAAAATTGAAATTACTACTAGATAAGTCAAAAAAAATTCCCTTTTATTTAGTTTTCTCATTAATTAAAACTCTAATTTAAATGTAATTTCGAATTCCGTAATATCTTTACCTTTTATTCTTTTAGTAGATTTTGTCCTAACATCTTTAAAATATTTTACATTCTTAAGAATATTGACAAATTTAAAAACATCTGAAAGCTCTAAAGCTTTTCCTTTAACTGTTACTTTATCTTCTTTATCTAAATTTATAAAACTAATTGCTGCTTCATCTGGTATTATCTCCTCCAGTTTATAAACAATAAAGAATGGAAACTTTCTTTTTTCAAGATAACTTTTTACAAACTCTACCTTTCTCCACTTTTCCTCCAAATTTTTTATTTCAGGTTCAATCATTGAGATTTTCTGATTTAATCTTTTCAAATATTTTCTTTGATTATATATTCTTGCTAAAAATATTCCACAAAAAACAGTAAAAAAATAGATAATTAAACTTCCTAAAAGAATAAGTTCTTTTGTTCTTTGTCTCAATTGTCTTTTTATTTCTAACTCAGGAACAACAAAAGAAAATCTTTTATTCTCAATATCTTTCTTCTCATAAGTTATATCCATCAAAGAGCTTAAAGATAAATTTAAGAGAATTTCTTTTTTTTCTTTCTGCGCCTTAAAAGAAGGGGCAATACATTCTACCTCTATCTCTAACTCACTCATTATAGATGAATCTAAATTAGGTATATTTGGACCAGCTCCTGTTAAGAAAATTTTAATTGGTTTTTTATTTACTTCTTCATTTTGAAATATAACTAGCGACTGCCTCATCTCACCAATTAATTTTTTAATAGTATTCTCATCTTTAAAAAGATCTTCTGTTTTCAATGTGATATTTCTTGAAAAAAGAATTTCTTCTTTGGAAAAGATGATAAAATCTGCAAAATCTGAATCTATATCCAATATCATATAAAGTTGATTTAAGTCTATAGAAGGGTTTTTATTAAGAACCCATCTCCATACACCATACGAACTTAACATAAATTCTTCCACATAGAGATTAGCTTTTTCTAAAATATTCATTTGTCGATTGATAATATCTCGATGGATAATTCCCAAAATGATGCGGCTATAACCCATCTCATCTTCCCCACAAAGACGCCATCCATAGATTATCTCTTCTCTAGGATAAGGAACAATTCTTCCTATATGTAAGACAACCATCTGTTTAATCTCTTCTCTATCTTGGGAGGGAAGATGTAAATTTCTAAGAGTTACTAAATTCCTTGGTACAGAAACAATTGTCGATTTCGTTTTGTGCTTCCACTCTTTTAGAATTTTTGCAATTAAAAAGCTAATCTGATGATCGGCTAAAGAAGATATATTTTCAACTTTAAGATTGATTAAAGAAGATTTAAAGCCTATCAAAGATACTATTTTTAGCCAATTCTTACTGATTTCTATTCCTAACACAGACTTCATTAATGAACCATTTGAGTAATTTGAAAAATAGGTAAAAAAATCGAAAAAACAATACCTCCCAAGATTATTCCCAAAATAAGAATAAGGAGAGGCTCAAGAAGAGAAGTAATAATTCCTATATTTTTCTCTATTTCTTGGGTATAAGCTTCTGCTACTTCTTCTAAAACTTCTCCTAAGCTTCCAGATTCTTCTCCTAAAGAAATCATTTTTATAAAAAAATCAGGTAAAGTAGTTACAGCTTCCATACTTTTCGAAAGTGTCTTTCCCAATGAAACATCCAGATATACTTTTTTTAACTCTCTTTTAGTTTGCGGATCATCTACAGTAGAGGAGGCAATTTCTAAAGATTTTAAAGGAGGAACACCACTTTTAAAAAGTAAACTTAAAGAATAACTAAAATTTATCAATTCTTGATTCTTAGCTATTTTCTTTATAAGAGGTGTATTCAATTTTAAAAAATTTTTTATTTTCTCAAAGACCTCTTTTTTATTCCATAGAATCAAAAAGAAAATACAAAATAAAATTAAGATCCAAATTCCCCACGTTTCAAAAAAACTACTAACTCCTAAGACAACTTTTGTAATAAAAGGTAAATCTTTTCCTGACTCTTCAAACATTACTCCAAGTTTAGGAATTACAAAACTCATAAGAATTATTATACTTACTATCCCAACAATAATTAAAAATATAGGATAAGCTAAAGCAACTAAAATCTTAGATCTTAAACTATCTTCTCTCGATAAAAACTTATTTATATGCTCCAAAGCAATATCTAAATGACCAGTTTCTTCTCCTGATTTAATAATGTTAACAATTAAAGGGGAAAAAATATGAGGAAATTTTTTTAAGGATTCAGAAAAAGTTTTTCCCCCTCTAGTAAGATCATAAATTTCTAAGATGATTTTTTGTAAATTTCTACTTTCAACTTGATTATGAAGTATTTTCAAACTAGTTAAAAGATCTACTTTAGCTTTACAAAGAGTAGCCAATTTCTGGATGAAAAAGAATATATCCCTTCTTTTAATTCTTTTTCTCCTTATCAATTTAGAGGGAGGAAATTCTATCTTAACTTCTTCTATTTTTATAGGGAATAATCCTTTTTCAACTAGAGTATTTATAGCTTCCTCTTTATTTTGAGTCTCAATAACTCCTTCCAAAGTTTCTTTAAGTCCCCTTTTTGCTTTATATACAAACCTCATTTCCTCTTTCTGCTATTTATCAAAATAAAAACTCCAAAATTATGGAAGTTAAACTTCCATAGAATTTAATTTATTCTTCTAATTCCGTAACTCTTATTACTTCCTCAACAGATGTGATTCCCATCTCAACCTTTCTAATTCCTGCCTCTTTAAGAGTTCTAAAACCTATTTTTTTAGCTATATTTTTTATTTGGGTAGCTGATGCTTTTTGCAAAATTAATTCTCTGATTTTATCATTTAAAAGAAAAATTTCATAAATAGCAGTTCTTCCTTTATATCCTGTAAATTTACACTCTTTACAGCCTTTGCCATGAAATATTTTTTTTCCTTTCAGATTTTGAATAAATATATCTTCATCTTTTACTTCCTCCTTACAAGATGAACAAATTTTTCTTACCAATCTTTGAGAAATAAATGCATTTACTGAAGAAGCAACCAAATACGGCTCAATCCCTATATCTAAAAGACGCGTTATACCACTGGGAGCATCGTTTGTATGTAAAGTAGAAAAAATAAGATGGCCTGTTAAAGCAGTCCTAATTGCTAATTCAGCAGTTTCAAGATCTCTTACTTCACCTACCATCATTATATCAGGGTCATGACGTAAAATACTTCTTAGACAAGAAGCAAAACTAAGTCCAATCTCTGGTTTAGCTTGAACTTGGACTATCCCTGGCAACTCATACTCTGCAGGGTCTTCTATAGTAATTATTTTTACACCTTCTTTATTTAATCGATTTAGAAAAGCATAAAGGGTTGTTGTTTTGCCGCTACCCGTTGGACCTGTTAAAAATACAATTCCATGAGGTTTACTTAAAAGCTCCTCTATTATTTTCAAATCTTCAGGGAAAAATCCTAAATCTCCTAAAGCAAAAAGAAGCCTCATCGGTAAAATCCTTATTACTACATTCTCTCCATATATGGAAGGAACTACAGAAATTCTTAAATCAACCTGTTTATCTTGTATTTTTACAATAGCTCTTCCATCTTGAGGTAATCTTCTTTCTATTATATTAAGTTTAGAAAGAATCTTTATCCTAGATACAATTGCTGAATAGAGATATTTAACTTCTTCTGGCAATTGCATATCATAAAGGATGCCATCTATCCGATATCTCACTCTTACTTTATCTCGATAAACTTCAAAATGAATATCTGTTGCTGAAGAAGAAATAGCTTCAAGAAAAATCTCATTAACTAATTTAATTACAGAGGCATCTTGAGCCTTTCTTTCTAAATCCTCAATCTCTTCCTCTTTAACCTTTATGCTCTCTTTTGCCTCCTTATCTTTTTCTAAAATCTCCTCTACTGTTTCTGCTCCTAATCCATAATATTTCTTGATTGTAGAAAGAATCTGTTCCTCTGTAGCTAAGATTCTTTCTACCTCATACCCAAGATGTAATTTTAAATCTTCCATGGGCCAAACAGCAAGGGGGTCAGAAATAGCAACTGTAAGAGTATTTGCCTCTAATTTTAGTGGCATAAATTTATAATGCCATACGAATCTGGCTGGAACTGCTTTTATTACCTCTTTAGATATAGGAATCTTACTTAAATCGGGATAAAATTCTAAACCTAATTGTTCTCCTAAAACACTTAACAACTGTGCCTCAGTTATCAGGCCCATTTTTATTAAAGTTCTGCCTATAATCTCCCCAGTTCTTTGGCTCTCTTTATAGGCTCTTTCTAACTGTTGAGGAGTAATTAATCTTTTTTGAATTAATATCTCTCCTATTTTGGGCATCTTAATTAAGATTAACTTACTACTTCTTCTATTGAACCAATCATATAAAACTTATCTTCCGGTACAGAATCTAATCTTCCAGAAATAATTCTTTCACAACCTCCCAAAGTATCCTCTAAGCTAACGTATTTTCCTTCTCTTCCTGTATAGAGTTCTACTGTAAAAAAAGGTTGTGTTAAGAAATTTTGTAATTTTCTTGCTCTCTCAAAAATGATTCTTTCTTCTCTTGTTAACTCTTCTTTACCTATTATAGAAACTATTCGTCTTAATTCATTATATCTCTGGAAATATCTTAAAACTTCTTGAGCAATATCATAGTGAGCTTTATCTAATACCTCTGGGGAAAGAAATCCTGAAGAAGACTCTAATGGATTAATGGCTGGATATAACCCTCTCTGAACATAGACTCTGGAAAGTACCAAAATGGAATCTAAGTGACTAAAGATAGATACAACTGCAGGATCTGTTAAATCATCAGCAGGCACATACACCGCTTCAACAGAAGTAATACTTCCTCTCTCCTTAGAGCTAATTCTCTCATGAAACTGACTTACCTCAGTTGTTAAAGTAGGTTGATACCCTGTTTCTGAGGGAATTCTACCTAAAAGAGCCGACAACTCACTTCCTGCTTGAGCGAACCTAAATACATTATCTACAAAAAAAAGCACATCTTCTCCTTTATCTCTCAAAGTTTCTGCTAATGTAATTGCTGTATGTGCGGATTCAAACCTTACTCCCGGTGATTCATTCATCTGACCAAACATCAAAATAGAACGATTCAAAAGCTCTTTTCTTACAAACTCATAATAAAGTTCGTTTCCTTCTCTTATTCTTTCCCCTACACCAGCAAAGATACAAGCTCCTCTATGTTTTTTAATTATATTATGAATAATTTCTAAAATTAAAATGGTTTTTCCTAAAGCAGCTCCTCCCAAAATCCCTGTTTTAGAACCTTTTATAAGAGGAAATAAAAGATCTATTATTTTTATTCCAGTTTCCATTATTTCAAACTTTAATTCTGTTTTTTTTCTAATACAAAACTTAGAAGAAGCTAAAGGTTTTCGAATGGGAATATAACTGTCTACTTCTATCTTTCCTTTTCCATCTATCGGCTTTCCTAATACATTTAACACCCTACCAAAAAGTTTTTCTGCTGAAGGAACAACCAAAGTAGTACCTTTGCTAGTTACAAGGGTTCCTTTTTGAAGTCCATAAGTAAATCCCAAAGCAATGCATCTACAAATATTATTTTCTCTATGTTCTACAACCTCTAAGATTAATTCTTTATTGTCATAAGTATTTACTGAAAGAATCTCATAAATCCCTGGAAGAGCTTCGGCTTTATCAAATTGAACATCTACTACCGGACCATAAACTCCTATTACCTTCCCTATTTTTTCTTCCATCTTTTAACCTTTAATTAGAATCTATGGAAGTTGGACTTCAATAATTTATTGATCAATAAGTTGTAACTTCTTTCTTTCTCCATAATAATTTCGAAGCAAAAATCTCTCTAATTCTTTCATCTGCTAAAATATGTAATGTTTTAAAATATTGTAGTCTCAGGTCTTGATTGATTCGATTTAGCTCTTGTGAACTTTTTTCTAAATGCATGAGTCTGGCAGAAAATTCCGAAAGTTTACTTGAATAAAAAATATTTGAGATAATAAAACTTAATCCTAAACTTATCAAACCTTCAATTACTGATTCAAATGAAGACTCAATTAATATCTCCTCACTTTTTATTAACTCTTTTTTAGCCACTGAAAAAGGTAAAATCTTCTCAACCCTTACTCTCTGAAATGCAATTGATATAAATTCAGAATAAACAATTAATATACTAGAAAGTCTTTTCTTCAAATATTCATTCATCAAGTAATTTCTTAAATTTTCTACTTCTTTATCCTCTATTTTTTCACTTACTGCTGGCATAAAAGTGTACTTTTCTTTTAGGTCTTCTAAATAATCTGCCCCTTTTCTTCCTAAGACTAAAATCTCATCGCCTTCTTTTTTTTCTTCCAAAGCTGTATTGATAAGAAGTGTATTTAATTCCCCTAAAAAACCTTCATCAGAAGTTATCACCACAACTAATTTATGACCTTTTCTACTATTCAAATAAGGATGCCTAAAATCGCTTAACATTGTTAAAAAGCCATTTAATTCCTCCAAGAATCTTTCTTCGTTTTTCTTTCGGACTTGAAATTGTCGTAATTTAAAAGATGTAGTAATTCTTAAAGCATTAATAATCTCATCTAAATTTTTATTAAATTCCATATTTTCTTTTAATCTAATTAAAGAAATCATTCAAAATTCTTTTTTCCTAAAATAAGTTATAAATTCATTATCCAATTGATTTTTTATCTCTTCTGTTAACTCTTTATCTTCTTCTATCTTTTTAACAAGTGAAGGATTTTTGTATAATAAATATTTAAAGAAATCCTCTAAAAATCTTTCGAAATCAAATGGGGGCAATATTTCTAAAATCTTCTTCTTAAAAGCATAGAATAAAATTATCTCTTCTGCTAAAGAAACAGGTTTATAATTTTCTTGAATAAAAAGTCTTTCTAAAACCTTTCCTTTCTTTATCTTCTCTTGAGCTTCGAAAGACAATCTTGTTCTTAAACGCACAAGACGTAGAATCTCTCTATATTGCAAATACTCAAGTCTTAATCCTTTACTTAACTCTCTTAAAGCTCCGGGCTGAACTTTACCTCCTATTCTGGAAACAGATAATCCCAAATCGATAGCTGGCTTAAAACCTTGATGAAATAAATCAGTATTAAGATAAATTTGACCATCTGTCATAGCTATAAGATTAGATTGAATATAACCGGTAATATCACCCTGCAATGTCTCAGCGATAGGGAAAAATGTCATCGTCCCTCCACCTAATTCTTTTTTGAGTCTGCCTGCTCTTTCCATAAGTTGTGAGTGGATAAAAAATATGTCTCCAGGATAAGCTTCTCTACCAGGAGACCTTTCCAAAAGAAGTGATATTTGACGCCACACCCAAGCGTGTTTAGTCAGATCATCAAAGACAACTAATACATCTTTTCCTTTAAACATAAAGTATTCCCCCAATGCTGCTGCTGTATAAGGAGCTAAAAACTGCTCACCAATTGAAGTTGAGGCTAAAGCACACACACAAATAGTATAAGAGAGCGCTCCTTTCTCTTTCAATTTATGAATAATTTTCCTAAAGCTAGAAAAACCTCCTCCTATGAAACAATATATACAAATTACATTTTTATCTTTTTGATTGAAAATAATATCTAAAGTAAGACTTGTCTTCCCTGCTTGTCTATCTCCAATAATCAATTCACGTTGGCCTTTACCTATGGGTATAATTAAATCTATAACTTTTATTCCTGTATGAAGTTCCTCATCGATAGGTTCTCTATCCATTACTCCTTTTGCTTCTCTGAAGATAGGATAAAAGGTTGACGGATTAATTTTCTCTCCCTCATCTAAAGGGTTGCCTAAACAATCTACAACTCTTCCTATAAATTCATCCCCTACACCTACCAAGATAAGTTTCGGAATGGTAGTTACAATATCTCCTACTTTAATCTTCTTCTCATCTCCTAAAATAATAATAAAAGTTTCTGAAAGGTTAAACCCAACAATCATTCCTTTAACTCCACTTAAAAACTCTACTAATTGTCCATACATACAAGAAACAAAACCTTTTGCCTTCGCAATTCCTTGTTTAACTTCTATTACCTCACCCGCTTCTTTTATTTCTAATAAAGGGACTTTAATATCTTCCATATTTATTCTTCTCTCAAATAAGGTATAACTCTTTTTAATCTATTTTTAAGACTCCCATCTATTACGAAGGCCCCTATTTCCACAACAAGTCCACCTATAAGATCTGTGTCTATCTCTTTGTTCAACTCTATATTTCTTTCTAACTTCGAAGAAATTATTTCTTTTAATCTTATCTCCTCATTGGTCTCTAAAGGGAAACTAGAAATAACTTTAACATTATCCTCTTTTACAAAAAATCTTTCTTTCTCTAACTTAGCAATCTCATCAATTAATTCATCAATTAACTGTTTATGAAGACTTTTTCTACTTTTCTCCGTGAAAGTATATTTAATCATTTTTAAAGATAATTCTATAGCATGTTCATTTATTTCTTGATAAAGAGAGTTTTTGAGACGGGATAATTCTTCTTTTCCTTGATCAATAATTTTTTGAGCTTCTAATTTTGCTTTTTCTTCTATGCTTCTATGTAAAATTTCACCTGCTCTTTTTGTTTCTTCAATTATTTTTTTTGCCTCTTTTTTACCTTTTTCTATCTCTGCTACTCTTTCCTTTTTTGCTCTTTCTAATTCTCTTTTAAGCTCTGCTTCTCTGGCTAAATTCTCCTCATGAAGTTCTTTTAATCTTTCTAAAGCTGAATTAAGTTGTCGATAAAAAAGAAAACGTAACAATACAATAAGAATTATAAAAGTAACAATTTGAAGGATTAATAACTGTCCTAACATTACACCAACCCAACCAACTATGGAAGACTATGGAAGTCGAACTTCAATAATCTATTGTGTATCAATGAGTTACATTTATTTAAAAAGATTATAAACAACTAATAAAGCTAAAACCGCTATCGCCTCAGCAAATATAAAGCCTGTAAGCATTGCTAACAAAATTTTAGGGGAAGCTAAAGGGTTTCTTGAGATTGCTTTCAGAGCGCCGTATCCTAAAATCCCAATTACGAGCGCAGGCCCCAAAGTACTTAAAAGCATTATTAAAATAATTGTAAGATTTCTCATCTTTTTACAAGAATCACTAACTCATTACCTCTCATCCTTGCTACACCATCTTTTATTGTACAAACATCACTTCTATCTACATAGATAGACCCTTCCTTTAATCTATAAAAAAATGATTGATGAAAATCCAACACAGCAAATTCTCCATCTTCACCAGGTAAAACAACTTCTTTTGCCATCCCATCATAAATAACTTCATTCTTGCCCAAAATAACTACTTTCATTTAAGCTAAACAAACCTTATTTTTCCCTCCTCTTTTAGCTTCATATAAAGCTTTATCTGCTTTAGAAATTAGTTCTTCTTCAGTATCTCCATCATCAGGGAATGTTGATACCCCTATACTAATGGTAGTTGGAGTATATAAATTGATTAAACTTCGTATTCTTTCTGCTACGATAGAGGCACCTTTCTTATCAGTATCTTCTAAAAATATAACAAATTCTTCTCCTCCATATCGAAAAACAGTATCTTTTTCTCGAGCAGAATCTTGAAATAACTTTGCCATCTCTTTCAATAACTTATCTCCTTCTAGGTGTCCTTTTGTATCATTATACTTTTTAAAATCATCTATATCTATCATCAAAAGAGAAAATTTCTGATACCTTTGTCTTTTAAGTGTATTTACTTTGTTCTTCATCTGAATAATAAGACAGCGTCGATTATAGATGCCAGTAAGAGGGTCTACAATTGAAAGTCGCATATAATAGCCTTCTTCTCTTTCTTTCGATATAAGAAAATGCCTTTCTACAGCTCTTTCTAAAATAACTCTGATTTCAGAGACATTGAAAGGTTTTGTTATATATCCATATGCACCTTCCTCCATCGCTTCAACAGCAGAACTAATAAAATTATAAGGTGTAATCACTATCACGTTTGTTGAAGGAGATATACGCATTACTTGCCGTGTCAACTCCACTCCATTCATATAAGGCATTCTTAACTCAGTTAAAATACATGCAAAAGTCGTAGCCTTCAATAAATTTAGGCCTTCTTGAGGGTTATTAGCTACCCATACTTTATAACCTAAATTTTTTAGAATACCTTCTAATTCTTGAACAAGTTTTTCATCATCCTCAATTATTAAAATGCTTATCTCCTCCATTTCCCCCTACTTATTTTTAGTATTTTCTTTATAACAATTTATTATAACCTTTTCAATATAAACTGGTCAAGTTAATACTTTCTCATTCTTCGTTTAACAAAAATTCTATCCACAATTTATTCATCTCAGAAAGACTTTTGAATCCATAAACTTTTTTTTAAAAGCTTTAAGCCAATTTTCTCTATCTCTTAAACTTCTACAAAACTTAATAAATTTTTCTTTACCATATTTTTTAAATAGAAAATCAATAACACTTGCTGCTTCAGCGTAGAAATATTCAGGAAGGATTAAATTCTTAGAGTTTATATTTACTAACTCCTCTAAAGAAAGAAATTTTCTTCTCTTAATTAACCTTCTAGCTAATTTTAATCTTCTTTCTTTACTTATCTTCTCTTCAAAACACGCTGCTCCCTCATCTAACCACAGAGGAAGAGAAGTTCTATATCCTACAAATTCTCTAAAAATAAGGTGGGCCATTTCATGAGGCAGAGCCATTTCTAAAAAATTTTTTTGAAAAATAAAAGTCCTTATCTCTCTCTTTTTAATATCTGCCGTAGCTCCAGGCCAGAAAGGTCTACCTGTAACTTTCTGGTATTCTTTTTTGAAGGGATAAAGATATATCTTACATCTTTTATTCCAACTCCAAAAATCAAATCGTCTAAAACTTAAATCATTTGTAATAGTATCATAATAATCTTCGGCTATTTTTAAAACTTTATCTATATATTGATTGGGAGCTTCTTTATAATAAATATTAAAATGAGTACTTTTTCTTACTTTCCATTCTTTTTTCCTGTTTGTTCCTTCTACATTCTCCAGAAACGATAATGATAAAATTAAAAAAATAGAAATCAATTTAATTATTTTCATCTCTCAATCAATATTTCTATAGAATCACCTCACCTTTAAAAAATGATTTATCTTAACTTTATGGAAGTTCGACTTCCATAGTTTTCTTTATATTTATCAATTTATTATACCTCAAATTTGTTAGCTATTCTTCTTTTTTTATAATCTTTTCTATATCTTTTACTTGTAATCCTTCTTCCTCTTCTTCCTTAAACTCTTTGGCTAGTTCTACGGGAGGTTTTGAAGAAACTCTCGTTATAAGTTTCGACTCTTTCTGCCACACAAAATAAAAGATTACTCCTAAAAGACCTAAAAAACCAACGATTACTATAAACAATTTCCATATTTTTACTGAGGGGATTTGTTTTGCTTGGGTAAGAAGAGTTCTTGCTATAACTAAATCCTTCTTTACTTCCTCTAAGAGTTTGGTATTCTCTCTATAATTAGAAATATGTCTTTGGGGATTTGCTTCAGGGATCTTTTGACTCTCTATAATTCTGTCCAATTTTTCTTCCATAGTTTCTTTTAGGAAACTCATTTTCTCTTCTAAATTTGTCCCTTCTAAAAGATCCGCAATTTTTTCTATTTCTGTTTTTAAAAGGAGAATCTCTCTTTCAGGAATAACCCAGATATCCTCCATTTCTACTTCTCTTTCTAAAACCTCTCCTGGCCCTAATTCATACTCACCATATACATAGTAAGAGCCTTGCTGATCATCATAACCTATTTCTAAATCACCTTTATCAATGATGTTCTCTGGCTTTACTTCTTTAGGTAAATATACTTTCATGGGTATTTTTTGGGTATGAGTAGGTGATGGGTTTACTCCTATCACTTTTAAAACAATACTTGCTTCCACATTAATAGCTCTTAAAAATAAAAAGGGAATTAATCCTAAAATTATCACAATCGTTCTGACTATTTTCATATTATCTCCTTTTTCCTTCAACAATATCTATGGAAGTTCGACTTCCATAGATATTTAACGGAATTCATACCAAGCTTGAGTTATAGGTCTATAAGTAATATTTCCTATCATCTTATTATTCAACTCTACCAAAGTTTTTAACTCCTGTGTTTTATTTTTAAGATATAAAAGGTCGTTTTTGCGCCTCTCCAATACCTTATAAAGTTCTTCTAAGCCAGGAGCCTCCAATTTCCTCATCTCTTTTATCTTTTCACTTATATTTACTAATTGATTATAAATTGCTTCTAATTCTGAGGCTGCACTACCAGCTTCTTTTACTTTATTAACAATATCCTCACTAATTTTAGATAATGCTGATTCAATGAGAGAAAGTTGATTATTTAAAGTATCTGCTACCTCTTCAAATTCACCTAAACCTGTCGTCTCTCCCAAAACTGCAGCTACCTCTCCTGCTACCTCCTCAATATCGGTAGTCAATACTGTAATTATCAACGCATCTAATGTGCCTTTGGTAGATTCTGAACAGACAATAGTAAAATCTCCTCTTCCCCAGCTTGATAAAAATGTAACAGGATACTCGTATATCCCTGTAGTATCTACCTCTGTCATTATCCCTTTGTTAATTACCAACACATTATCAGGATTATAGACATCAATAGTGGGAGACAATCCTGAATAGGTGCGATAACGAATTACCAGGGTATCACCACTCCTTACTGTATTTTCTCTATTTAAAATCTCTGACTTCATCGCTGTGTCAACTTTTTCCTTGGTCTCACTGATTTTGGTAGGAATTGTCTCTTCTGTTGCAACCAGAATCTTGGAAGTATCTGTCTTTATCTCCTCCTTTGCTGACTTAATCTTGGAAGGGATTTCACTTTCCACCTTCTCCTGAATAGTAGCATTTTGAGCCTGGATTATCTGAAGCTGTTGTGTCTCCTCGTAAGCCTGTTTTGCCTCGGTAACATCCACCGCCCCTCCCGAAGTATACTCCCTATCTCTGTATTTTATCGTTGCCTTGACAAAATAGGTCTTTCCTCCCTCAAGATTTGTATCCTCCCAGGTAAACCAGTATATTCCTCTCGAATCAGGACTATCATTGCTAAAACTCTCTATAAGAGTATCCCCCTCATAAATATCCAAAGTAGCTCCCTGCAAATCACCCAATTCCTCAGTTTGATCCCCAACCAACGCACCTTTTCTCTCCAGCCAAGCAGAAGCCTTCAAAGTATCTGTTGAAGCTTCATAAGCAGTTGATACCAGAACATGCCATTCTACCAAGGCTGTAGTCTGGTTTTCTAAATAAACAGTAACAGTTTTATTACCATCAGCAACCCAATCAATACTTCTCTCAATGTAACCCTCCTTACTCCAGAAAGTGGTATAACTACCGTAAGGATACTCATAGGTTACCGGTGAAACAAGTGTTCCTGAAGAATCCTCCCAGACACTATCCGAAACACTTAAATCTCTTAAATGGCTATAATTATCATAATCTAAAACATACCAAGTAATGGTATAATAAATCAGAGAGAAATCAGCCTCCGATACAGCATAGACTGTAGAATCGGTAACATCAGAAATTTTTACTCTTGCCTGAGTACTCTTCTCCTTGGGGACGGTCCAGGAATAGGACTCGTTATTAGCTACAGAATCAACAATCGTATTCCAAGTAGCTCCACTATCCAAGGAATATTCCAATTTAACATTGGGAATTGTCCCTTTTGTCTGCCAGCTAATAGTCTGGGTTGTCCCTACATACCAACTTTCTCCTCCATTGGGAGCAATTATGACAAATCCTCCCTTTATTCTAAAATATCCATCTGAGGTATCCGTAACTTCAGGTCTTTCAGCATCAGTTATACGAACTTTTAAGGTTGAACCTGCTAAAGCATCCTCGGGGATAACCCAACTATAACTTCCACTATTAGATACACCCGTTGCTATAATAGTTGATGTAGCAAAGTCATCCAAGGAATAGTCTATAGTTAAATTATCAGAGACAGATAAACCTTTATGCTCCCAACTAATACTCATTGTATCTCCAAACTCATACTCCTCCCCTCCATTAGGGGTAGTTATAGAAATCTCAGGCACAGCGATTATATTAAAACCACTATCGGATAAATCATAACTGTTAGCTCTATCTCCATCAGTTATCTTTATCTTTACCGTTGAGGACACCTCATCAGGAACAGTCCAGATATAGCTTCCATCATTGGGAACACCTGTAGCAATCAAAGTAAAATTGCTACCGTCTGTAGTATATTCAAAAACCAGATTATTGCTCACTGCCCCCTCTGTCGTCCAGCTAACAGGAACATTATCTCCCACAGCAAAATATTCTCCTCCATTGGGATAAGTAACTGTAATCACAGGTAAAGCAATAGTAAAGTCACTATCAGATATATCATAAGTAGATGGCCTTTCTGCATCAAAAATTTTAACTCTTGCAAAAATACTGTAATCATCAGGGATAGTCCAAGTAAAACTCCCATCGTTAGGCTCACCTGTTGCAATTGTATTCCAGGTTGAGCCTGAATCTGTAGAATATTGGATAGTCAGATTGTTACTAATCAAGCCACCATTATCAGTCCAGGTAATCTCCTGCTCTGTTCCAATAATCCAGTTCTCTTCTCCGTTGGGGGCGGTTATGGTAATAACCGGCACAGGCAAGATAGTAAAATCAGCATTGGATTTATCCCAAGTAGCTGACCTTGTATTATCTGTAATTCTTACTCTTACTGTAGTTGAGGTATCATCTGGTATAGTCCAGGAATAACTTCCTGTATTAGCAACTCCTGTAGCAATTAGAATTATATCAGATACAAAATTATCCTTGGAATATTCCAGTCTCAAATCACTACTTACACTCCCTACAGTTTCCCAGGTTATCTGTTCGGTATCTTCCACAGTCCATAATTCTCCACCATTAGGAGAGGTTATGGTAACTATTGGATTGGCAATAGCAAAAGAGGCATCAGAAGTATCAGTTGCTTCAGGCCTTAAATTGTCAGTAATTCTTACTTTGACGGTGTTGGAAGCATCATCAGGAATGGCCCAGCTGAAACTACCTGTATTGGCAATACCAGTAACGATAAGATTTATATCAGATACAAAATTATCCTTGGAATATTCCAGTCTCAAATCACTACTTACACTCCCTACAGTTTCCCAGGTTATATCGTGGGTTGTGCCAATAATCCAGGATTCTCCTCCGTTAGGTGAGGTTATGTGAAAGGTAGGATGAGTTATTATAAAGTCATTATCTGAAATATCAAAAGTAGCAGGTCTATCTGCATCATAAATCTTCACTCTACAAGTTGTAGATGGATTGTCTGGTATAGTCCAACTGTAGGCTCCATCATTCTGTTGTTCTGTATTAATTGTAATCCAGCTGTTTCCACCATCTGTAGAATATTCTATAGTCAAATTATTACTAACCGCACCTACGTCTGAACCAGTCGATGTCCAGGTTATATCTTGTGTGGTGCCAACAACCCATTCCTCTCCACCATTTGGAGAAGTCACAGTTATAGAGGGGGCTATAATACTAAACTCTGCATCAGATGTATCAAAAACTTCAACTCTATTGCTATCAGTAATTCTTACCAAACAATTTGAAGAAATAATATCAGGTAAACTCCATGAATAACTTCCACTATTAATAACAGCTGTAGCAATAGTATCCCAGGTTGAGCCTGAGTCTGTAGAATATTCTAATAAAAGATTATCACTAACACCTCCTACAGAGGTCCAAGTTATATCGTATGTCCCTGTAGCATTCCAGGTTTCTCCTCCGTTAGGAGAAGTAACATTGATAACTGGAATGGAAATAGTAAACACCGAATCTGAAGTGTCTGTTATCAAGGAATCTGAAGCATCCGTAATTCTTAGCAAGGCAGTTGAGGTTTGAACATTAGGAACAGTCCAGCTATAACTTCCATCATTATACTGTTGGTCAGCGATTAAGTTCCATGTTGAGCCTGAATCTGTAGAATATTCTATAGTTAAATTATTACTTACACCTTGTCCATCCCAACTCCATGTTATTGTATGAACATCCCCAATAATTAAAGTTTCTCCACCATTGGGTGAAGTTATAATTATTCTTGAATGTTCTAAAAGTTCAAAATAGCCATCAGAGGTGTCAAAAACAGCAGGTCTATCTACATCAGTAATTCTAATCTTTACTGTAGAAGATGGGTCAAGAACAACTGTCCAAGAAAAACTTCCTGTGTTTGCAACCCCTGCAGCAATAGTATTAACATCCGAGACAAAATCATCTTTAGAATATTCAATCAATAAATTATCACTTACTGAACCCGTCGTCTGCCAGGTTATCTCTCTTATATCCTGATAAACCCAAATCTCTCCTCCATTAGGTTGTGTAACTGTTATTACGGGATTAACAATGGAGAACACATTATCTGATGTATCAGAAACTTGAACTTGAGTGTCTCTGCCTGGAGGAATACCAGACTCTGTAACCTTTACTAAACAATCATCTGATAAATCATCGGGAATAGTCCAATTATATGAGCCACTATTCTCCACACCTAAAGCAATAGTATTCCAGGTTGAGCCTGAGTCTGTGGAATATTCTAAATCAACTGTAGGATATACATTACCAATATTTTCCCAACTAATTATGTGTTCTGTTCCAATAATCCAGGATTCTCCTCCGTCAGGAGAAGTCACAGTTATCTTAGTATTAGGAGCTATTTTAAAATAATTATCTGATATATCTTGACAATAGGGAGCATAAATATCTCTTACTCTCACCTTAACTGTGTCTGAGGTATCATCTGGAACTGTCCAACTGTAAGAACCATCGTTATATTGCTGGTCAGAAATTAACTTCCAGGTTGCGCCACCATCTGTTGAATATTCAATAGTCAACTCATTGCTTATCGTTCCTCTTGACTGCCAGGTTATTTGATGGCTAAAACCTACCTCCCACTCTTCTCCTCCATCAGGGGAAGTCAGCCAAATCCAATCTGCTAATTCTATATAATCAGTTGTTGCCTCATTTCCATAATCATCTATTGCCCAAATTTTAAAGTAATAAGTATTATTAGCTAAGTCTAAACCAGTAATAGTAGTTGTAGTTGTGGCTGCGTCTGCTAAATTTATATCATTGGAATCATCCCATTCTAACGCTGTTCCACTTCTCGCTTCTACATCTGCCAAAACTGTCCCATACCATATTTCATAATGGTTGAAATTAGCATCTGTTACTGCAGACCAGCTTAAAGTAGCTGAGGTGGAGGTAACAGAAGAGACAGAAAAATTACCTAAACCCGAAGGTGGGTCAGTTTCTCCCCATTGATAATATCCTTGATAAGTAGTGTAAGGCTTCCCTCCTAAACTTGATACAGTTGCATTTATAAGTTTAATTGATTGGGTAAGTTTTACACTATCTAAATTACTATCAGCATAAACATTGTAAGAGACTTGATTCTTTCCGTCCACTATTACTGTTCCATCTACATTCCAGATAATTATAGCTCCGCCTGAGGCTCCAGAAGTAGTTAATTTGAAATTAGCTTGGGAACTGGCTTTTCTATCATAAACTCTATCAACGATTACAAATGTATCTCCTAAATTAAATCCATCTGCTGAGTCAACCAGAATCGATATAGTATCAGTATCAGTAGAATCACCTTCAGCAGTTGAAAGCTCTTGAGAATCTGTTATCAAAAAGTATTTTCCTGCATTTGTGCCACTTGTTATGTAAAGATACATCCCTTCATATTGATTGTCAGCTGTTATTGTTGTCTCATCTTCCATATCTAAATTTAGGAAAGGACCATAATCAGTTGCAGATAAAATTGAGCCTGTCGCCTCATCTTGAGTATAAATAGTCAGTGTATCTGCAGGAGAAAGGCTTGTATCATCATTTGCATCCTGGATAGAGTTAAACATAAGTCCATCTGTAGTATTCTTTACAAAATCAAGTATTGCTCCCATATTTACTGTTCCTGGCTTAGTTATGCCATCTGCACCACAGCCATTTCCCAGAGGTGTTGTAAGAGAGCCTTCAGCAGCTGCACCAGTTATAGAGAAGTCAGTTATAATATAGGTATCTGTCCCGCTGTTAGGCGCAGAATCCAATGCCGGTGCCAAATACAACCTGTTTGCTGTATTCGATGTTACCCCTGCCCAATAGTCTGTTCCTGAGATAGTTACCTTAACCCCATATCCTACCCATTGGTTAGGAGCCCAGTTTTTGGTTGTATCTACTATCATAGTAGTGGTCGAGGATGTTTCTGCTGTTCCTGAATCTACAGATTTGAAGTTGGGGTCATAGCCGGTGATGGAGTTGGGGCCGATTGTTTGAACTCCCTCATAATCAGTCCCATTTCCATAATAAAAGTTAAAATCATAGGTATTAGTTCCATTAGGCTCATTATCATCCAGACCTTTCACTGAGTTATAAGCTAAAATATTATTCTTAATTATATAATCCATAGATACGCCTGCATCATAATACACACCAATACCATCTCCTGTATTTCCTACAATAGTGTTATTGTAAACCTCCCTTTTACCATCTCCTCTTAAATTTATACCCTTATCATTATTGGCGAAAACTAAATTATTTTTAACTACTTGATTATCAGCACATGCAAAAATGCCGCCATTATAAAATCCACTTCCTGAACCAAATACTATATTGTCTACTATCACACTATCAGGAGCTCCTATGAATATTGAGCGATTATTATCATACCAAACATTATTGAAAACTTTATGAGAGGAGGCATCACTATCTCCCACAGAATATATTCCATGACTTGTATTACCAAACACCACATTCCCTTCTATAACATCTCTTTGTCCCCATCCAGTGGTAATTCCCAAAACATTTTCATAAATCCAACAATTCTTAACTTGTGTGCCATAGTGAACCCATCCTAAATATACTCCTACTCCCCCTGCTCCTCCTAAATCTGCTGCACCAGTAATTTTAAATCCATCTATAACATTGTAATATATTCCCCCGTATATCACAATATTTGTCTGCTGTTGTGCATCTAATATTACTGTACCACTCGTATTATAAGTAATAGGTTCAGAGGCTGTCCCATCCTTACTTAACTCACACATACAAGAATAATATCCTGTAGGATAAGCTATTCTCGTATACACCCTATCCACCACATAAAACACATCCCCCTCATGAAACCCTGTTGCGTCATCTGCTAAGATTGTTATCGTATCTGTATC
>Ga0164318_10000161_pt1 | contig 42109 bp, 43 predicted proteins | sample GuaBasSedimGuay9_FD_113734 | JGI IMG/M metagenome (GOLD analysis project Ga0164318, IMG submission 113734) | Subseafloor sediment microbial communities from Guaymas Basin, Gulf of California, Mexico - Guay9, Core 4571-4, 0-3 cm | ecosystem: Environmental > Aquatic > Marine > Hydrothermal vents... | reverse complement strand
TTACCTCTAATCACATATATAACTGGAGATATCTATTATCTCTTTTCGGTAACTTTTCCTTCTTTGTTTATTATATTCATTGCATCTGTATCTAGTCTTGTTTTTGCTGATACCATGTATTTTACAGGAATTAAAAAAGCAGGCGTATCGATATCCACTCCTATAGCATTTACTTATCCACTTCCTGCGCTTCTGTTTGCTTACATCTTGCTTAATGAAGAAATTAATGCCGCTTTGTATTTAGGCACAATTCTGATTGTAAGTGGAATTTTCTTAATAACATATCAAAAACGTGATACAGAATCGCAAAGAAATATACTAAAAGGTGTAGCTTTTGTATTCATGGCGACAATTGGTTGGAGTTTTGGTTTAACTATTATGAAAATAGCTTTATTGACAGTATCACCACTCATTGTGTCCGTCTATAGAACTTTCTTCTTAATGATTATGCTGTCTCCATATGCTATTATGAAAAGAACTATTATAAGAAGAATAAACCGAATGAGTCTATTTTTAGTGGCAGTTGCTGGAATTATTGGTCTTGGTTTTGGTGCATTAACTCTTTTCATAAGCCTTGTATATATTGGTGCAGCACGGGGATCTGCAATCTCAGCGTCTGCGCCTCTATTTTCAGCTCTATTTGCAGCAATTTTCTTAAAAGAAAAACTTAGATTTTTTCAAGTTATCGGTATACTTATTACGCTAATTGGCACTTGGGTGATAATTCTTCCATGAAATTGGTTTACCTGCATATCTCATTATTACTCGAAAGTCACAATCCCATATTCTTACAATACCACCACTAAAATAAGATCCCCATCGTTTTTTATTTCTGATGAATTGTAGTTGATGTATAACATCCGATATTTTTACAGGATTATCAAAAATATCAACATCTTTAATCCTAATAACCCAAAAACCTTGATTCTCCTCACACTCATAAAACATGAGCTTTTTCTTTTCGAAACTGCGGAGAGGCCTTGCTTCTGAAGCAATAGTAAATCTTGCAATAAATCGTTGCTTTCCCACTTCATAAACAATTGCCATGTCGCCATATCTAATGTCTTTGCAATATCTGTTTTTTGGATTTATAAACCAAACTTGATTCTGAAAGCGAAAATTCAATAGATTAGCTGTCCCTCGTATTTTATTCTTACAATCCCTAATATTAAAAACCCAGAATGTCATCTAATCATCTCACATTTATAATCTATGTATATTTTATGGCCTATTACACATCGACTCATACATTATTATGGCCATATATAAAATCACTTAAGCAAAATTCTTGTGAGTTCGGTAAAATTAACTTTTTTTCCGTATATCACATGAATTTCAACATTCTCGCTTTTTGTGTAGTCTATTGCCCATATCATATTTTTTGCTTTGAACATATCTCTTATCTTCTTTATTATGTGTTCGTGCGTTTCTTGTTTGAACCTCTTATCAATTGTTATTATAACAAATGCATCGGTAAACTCCTCACTCTTGTAGTCCCAAAATCCAAGATTAACCATTTTTTTATCTAAGTTCTCAGTTTTGTATCGTTTGGATGTGCTGTTAAAAGTACTAAGGTTTACTACGTTTGAATCCTTAAAAAACAATGCATCTGAAATTATTAATCCTGCGCCACTTTTACGTGCATAACTTCCAATAAACCGTAGTACGAAATTCGATAAGAAAATCAAAGCACGTTTCTGAGAAAACATTTTATAAAGTACATTCGTGTTAATGAATCCCATTAAGTCAATTACATTATACATTTTTCTGAAGTTTGCAAAAAAAGAATCATTATCTCTCAACTTACTAACTTCATCAGCATTATACAACAAAAATGCAATTGTTTTTATATTCATTCTTGTACTTACTGCACCAATCTTCCATAACCTATTTAAATCATCAAGTTTGTCTAGCTCGCCAACGGTTAATAGCATATTCATATTTTTAAGGGATTCTTGAAATTTAAGTGGATCATAATCTTCATCAGATATTTTAATAATATTGCTCTCAGGAACTCTTTTCAAAAGTCCTGTTTTGAGAATTGCTTTACTTATGTCTGAATATGCTACATATATATACATTTCAAACATCTCTGTGTTTTTTTTGTTATACAAACGTTATTTTTGAAATAATTTGATTATTTAATTAACTATATAGTGTTAAGACATGTTATTGTTAAAAAGAGCACTTAACATATTTAGAGTTTACTATGTATACATTTGCCTTTTTATAGATGTTTAAGTGTGTTATAAAATCAGGTTACATGAAAATAATTGTTTCTCTTTAAGGCTTTAAAATGATAATTGACAATTGATAGTACTAATGTTTCAAAAATATATTTTTTGGAAAAATTATGGAATTTTCTATCGTTATTTAAAAAAATTTTAAATAATACTAAAATAAATGAGTTGTATGCTTGTGGAGCGGCAACATATCTCTAGTATGAATTTTCTATGTATTAGTTCAAATTAAATGGGCGGGTTAATATGGAGAGTATAATTGAAGCCCTAACCAGTCCACTTGCCATTTATACATTAATGTCTTTTGTAATGTTACTCATCACACTGATTCTTAGTGCTTTCTTCTACTTAAAAAATCGAAATCTTCCATCACTATATCTCTTCCTTATGATACTATTCCTCTGGCTATGGCCTGCACAGTCTTTAATCGAATTCCATTATTCACTGCTGCCTTTTGACCCAGTTTTTATGGCAATTGATAACATTCTAGCACGGCTCGCGTCGATATCTGCATTTACTGCGCTATTTTTCGGATATCTTTTTGCAGAAAGCCTTGAAGAAGAAAAATTACATCCATTTAAGACGTTGATAATTGGAGGGCTGTACTTTGCAGTTGTTGCAGTAACTATATCACCATATGATTTGATTGTTGGATATGATGAAACATTCCATGCATATACCAATTATCCTACAATTGTTTGGATTATTTTTTCAATGATATATATTCTTACAACTGGTATAGTTGTGGTAGTAGACTTACTAAAACAGCGAAAAAGAGCAACTCATGTACCTGAAGTTGTATCACAAATAAATTTGATGGTAATTGGTATGGCACTTGGCTTCTTTATATCTCCCTTCTTAATCTTTGCTGGTTCAGCAGTTATTGTCAATGGTCAACGGATTCTATACTCATCGGAGCTTCTTGGTGCAGCTCTTGGTGCAGTATTTCTGATAATTGCATTTGCAAGAAATCCAAATATAGTCTACGTTACATCTGCAAAGCTTTATGGCATATATTTAATGTCTGAAGGTGGTGTGCTGCGATATGAATACAAATTTGCGAGTGACTTTCTTAGAGAGGATCTTTTATCAGGATTTATAGATGCACTTCACAATTTCTCTTCATATCTTTTAGGGAAAGTAATTAAAGTCAAATCTATTAATCTGTATGGTTATACAATAACACTAGAGCCGCGAAGAAATTATACACTCATTATGATATCTGATAAAGTAACTTTGGCTCTTATAACCGCATTACGAGAACTTGCAAAGATTATAGATAATATTGAAGATTTTGATTCTTATGATTTTAATGAACTCGACAAAACTGTACAAAGCTTGTTTAGCTTTGTTGTGAGGGATTAACTTGCCTGCCAAATTGGCTCTTAAAATATTAATCATTGGTGAAGGGGGCGTAGGAAAAACAACTCTTGTAAATAGATTCATTAAAGGTGAATTTCTAGACTGCAAAACAACAATAGGAACTGCTTTTTTCTCCAAAGAAATGAACATTGACGGCGTTAATGTAACAGCTGTGTTTTGGGATTTTGGTGGTGAAGAACGTTTTCGTACAATTCTTCCCCCTCTGTGTAAAGGTGCACATGGTGCCATTTTCGTTTATGATTTAACGAGGCCATGGACATTTTCTAGTTATGAGGAGTGGGTTGATATAGTCTATAAAAATGCAGGAAAAATTCCAATTTTAGTGGTGGGCTCAAAAAAGGATGCAGCTCCAGATGCTATACCAGCAGAAGAGACTGATTTATTAGTAAGTTCAAAGACAGGAGAAAATGTTGAAAATGCATTTTATAAGATTGTGTCATTAGCTCTGCAGGTGGTGCAAAAACAATATGGTCACACTAAGTGAACGATGCCCACTTTGTAAAAAACAAGTTTCTTTAGAGGTTAGTAAATCAAGAATTGTCAATAGGAAAATCTATCCTATAACCTTCGTAGACAATGAGATTTTCATGGAGCCTGAACCGCATAGACATATTTTTTACGTTGATAGTCATTTTTCTTGTAGAGGTGTTGCGTATGCACTTGTCAATGCCGAACGTATAGAAAACTTCAAGTTTATGCAATCCGAAACTTCTGTTGCACGTAGTACATACTTCTTCATATTAGACTATAACAAGCAAGTTGCGGATTGTCGACTGATGGGAACCTTGAGTTATCATACTGTTGTATTAGAAGTGCAAAATCTTATAGATACATTGAAAGCGTATAGTAAATCATCACGGGACTATACCTCACTTGAGTTTGATTTAACTCTGCGAAAAAATGTTTCTGGTATTCATGTTTTCACCCTAACTATGAAGAATAAACTGGGGGTCTTGCTTTATACTGGAAAGAAAAAAGTGAATATACCTGTGCTAAAAACTGCTATATCACTATATACACCTGATTATCCAACAGAGAAACTTAAGTTTCTCATTAACTTAGTTTTTAGAACGGAACGCATATCAAAAAGTATTATTGAAACACTTCTTAATGAAAAAAGAATAAAATTCATAAATTTTCAGAAATTCAAAGCGTCTATACCTAATTTAAAAGATGATTTAAAAGCAATCTTGACCAGGTTAGAACATACTAACTATCAAGGGAAAACGCCTTATCAGTTAATCTCAATTCTTAAGGTTGATCCATTCGATTTATCACGTTTTCTTATTCTGTTGACTCACTATAATTCTATCGAGTTCTACTGATAATTGGTGATGTTCATGCTTAACAAAAAACAAGTTCTCGAAAAGTACGAAGTTACTAAGGCAATGGCAAATACTATTATAAAGCTTGCTAAAAAAGCTAGTGATGCAGATGAGCAGCTAGGTAATATCATTGAATATTATGCAACAATTTTTATTGCCAGACGTGGTAATATTGCTTCAATTAAAGATTTTGGATATAATAAGTTACTGTTCGATGCTATTGGACATTTTTTGCAACAAAGAAAAATCGCTGTAATAGATTCAAATAGCATTTCTTTGATAGACAAAAATGTATCTCCATCATTAAAAACAAAATTCAAAGAAACGTTTATGTTCTCGGTTGTCAATGGTCTTTTTAGTACATTAGGAAATTTTGATTTATCTCTCGAATGGAATAGCGAACCAACTCATCCCATTATAAATGAGTTAAATAGAGACCCCTACGTAGTGTCAAAAATAGTTTTGCTGCTGGACTTTATAAATAAACACGCAAAAATAAGTGAAAATTCTCGAATACTTTTAATCGCAAATAATTTTAGCCTTTTTCCGCTACTTTTTGAGAAGGCCTTTCAACAATCCTATGATCTCTTGGTTTTTAAAGAATCTTTATCGATAGTATATAGTGCACTATTAAGTGATTTACTTAACCAAATTTATGTAGGAAATCAACTGAAGAACATTAACATTAGAACTAACTACGATTTTGTCTTCTCATTCCTTCCTCTTTCTTTCTTGCCATTTCAAGTAGAATATTTTATGCAATGGATTCCTACTGTACTCTCAGGCAAATTTATATTCTATCAAGTATTCTCTTCAAGTAGAAAAAATTGCTATTTAGATATACTATTTTCATTCTTCGAGGATTACCGTCCATTAACAGAGCGGGATTTAATTAGAAACATAGAGAGATTCTCCTTAAAATGGTCTCGTGAAAAATTATTTTTTGATGTTTTCTTCTAAGTTATTTTTTCCTAAAGCTTTTCTCTATGCATAACTAATTTTTCATAAAGAAATAAATAGTGGTACTTTGTTAACTCTTATTTTGTGTGTTTCTTGATAGATAGATATCAAAAGATAGATGGTGATGAGTAATGCCTGTTGATATGTCAGTAGAGATATATGGCATCAAGCTTCGAAATCCAATCTTAACTGCGGCCTCAACACCTACTGCTGGAAAAGTAGAAATACTTCTTAAAGCTGCTAAATATGGTGTTGGTGGTCTTGTCACCAAAACTATAAGTAGTATTCCCGCTAAGGTGAAAAAACCAGCTATTGAACCGTTGCTAATGAAAACTAACGGGAAAAAATTATATGGAATGCTTAACTGTGAACTATGGAGTGAAGAACCATACGAATATTGGACAAACGGTGGTTACCAGCGACTTAAAAAGGAAACTGGATTGCCTGTCATTGCAAATATGGGGTACAGTCCAGATGATTTACGTAAGCTTGCACCTTTAGCAGAAAAAGCTGGTGTAGATGCCATTGAGTTTTCTACACACTATGTCGAATATGATCTAAAACCTTTGATAGCTGTTGCAAAAGCAGTGAAAGAAAGCGTAAAAATACCTGCGTTTATTAAAGTTTCACCGCATACACCTAATATCAAGAAATTTGTAGAAGCTTTAGACCCGTATGTCGACGGATATGTTGCTATTAATACATTAGGACCAGTACTTCATATCGATATTGAACGCAAAAAACCATTACTGGGCGCAGGGTATGGTTGGCTAAGCGGTCCTGCCATAAGACCACTAGCTATACGCGTGATTGCTGATATCGCTAAAGTTACTGATAAACCAATAATTGGTGTTGGCGGTATTGCAACTGGAGAAGATGTTATTGAGTTCTTCATGGTGGGTGCATCAGCAGTTGAAATTTGTACAACAGTAATAACTGAAGGGCCCAAAGCATATCAACGAATTCTAAAAGAAGCTGAGTCATGGTTAGAATCCCATGGATATTCATCGATAAACGAAGTGAAAGGCGTTGCACTAGAAAATATACCTGACCGTTAAAAATAATAGTTTTTTATTTTTACATTATTTACTATTTTTTCCTATTTTTGTAGCATACTCTTGCAAGAATTTCCATTGAACTTCAGTATTTGGCAGCGCTGCAAAACAAAATCTTTTTTCTAAGGCAAATTCAAAAGCTTCGTCTAGTGTCATACATTTATCCATTAGATAAATCACCGTCATGAGGCCTGTACGCCCACAACCAGCATAACAATGGACTAAGAAGGCTTTTTTCTCCTGCCTTAATTTTCTTGTATAATTTAAGAAAGAATCTATTAGACTATCATTACGGGGTATGCTAAAATCTCTAATTGGAATAAATAAATAGTCAATATTGTGCCTCTTTAAAACTGCAATTTCATCATCATTTAATGGCCATTCGTGAGCAAGAGTGATAACAGCTGAAATCTTTTGTTCTTGAAAGAACTTAACAATTTCTTCCCAATCAAAGCCATAATTTGTAGCTCTCAGTGGGTGCGCACAAGCCGCAATTTCATTTTCAATAATCCATGTGAAATCAAGAATTTCTTGTAATCGGCTCATAGAACATCCCTCTCACGTTATTGACAAAATTTAGTTTCATGTTATATTAGCGTTCTAAAACACCTTACATATAATCTAGATATTTGTATTAAAGTTTTCTTTTAAATCAAACTTTGTTCTTATAGTCTTTAAGATGAAATGGAATTATAGCTTTACTAGCAGTTATATGTTCAAAAAATAATTTTTTTGGTTTGGCAAGTATGTCCTTCTATTTTTTCCTGTTTATCATATTTTTTCTAAATTAACATGAGATTTTTATATGACTAAATAGGTGAACATCTGGGATGCTTATGTGTTCGCAAGCTATACAAACTGTACAAAAGAAGACAAATCTGCTGATTGTTGCAATCCTTATTGGAACGTTTATTCCACCTTTTGGCGGTTCTGCCATTCTTTCCATATTTAAAGCTCTGAAATTTACATTTGATATAAGTGTCGAATATATTGTCTTTGCTATTTCTGCCTACAATTTTGCTCTTACTGCAACACTTCTTTTTTCAGGTGCGTTATCTGACATATATGGCAGAAAAAAAGTAATCGTATATGGATTTATCTTGTTTGGAATAGGCTCAATTGGGAGTGCATTGGCTCCAAACATAGTTATATTTATTTTATTCAGATTCATCAATGGCCTTGGTGATGGACTTGTTACGCCTGTATTATTTACATTATTGGGAGATTTAGTTCCTGAGGACAAACGTGGTCGATACATTGGATTCTCAACAACATTAGTTCTCATAGCTTGGATGTTAGGTCCCCTTGTTGCTGGGTATACTGCTTTAATAAGTTGGAGATATATTTACGTAGCAATATTCTTCATGGTTTTATTTGTGCTTGTTATATATCAAACAAGAATAACTTATTTTAGAAAATCACTTGAAAAATCTCTCTTCAAGGCATTAAGTGATAACTTTTTTAGTGTTCTTAAGTCTCGATTAGCAGTTGTAATTGCTATTTTGGGATTTCTTATGTTTTTTGCGAGAATGTCTTTTTATACTTTTCTAGCAGATGTTCTTACACTTCCACCTTTTTCATTTACTGATGACTATATTGGCTACATATTTTTTGTTAATGGGTTGGCTGGTGTTATTCTAGGCCCAATTACTGGTTATATCTATGATTCGTTTGGAAGGTTTAAAACTCTGATTACTGGAGCATTCGTTGTTTGCATCATATATCTAGTTTTTGTGATATACTCTTGGTCAGCCTATTTAATACACTTAATGATTATATACGGCGCGGCATTTACTATACTATTAACAGCACTAAACACATTATCAGTAGAAGTAGTCCCAGAATTACGTGGGACTATGATTTCGATATATTTTTCTCTATGTAGCCTTGGTTTTTCAATGGCCCCTTTGGTTATACTTCCTATTTATCTCACATACGGCTTTTATATGGTTAATCTGGTTAATTTGGTGATAATGATATTGTCAATTATCTTAATAGTATTCGTTTTCTATAAGAAACAAGTAACGAGTGATTGGTGAAATCTCTTGTTAAGCTTGATTATTAGTTAACTTAGATTGTTTTTATTTTATTAAATCAAATTTATGATTATATTTACAAAACCTTTGTTTAATATATACATTATTACATCTTAACAAAAACAATAAATACACCATTAAAGGAAAGTTTAGTAAGCTTTCTTGTAGCGTAAAACATAATACTGGCGATGGGATATGGAAATTGATGATAGCCTAGTTGAACTAATTCTAAGAACAAGTGAATTTTTAAACATAGACACACCTCCAATTGAAAAATTTACTATTGATTATGCTTGGAAGAAGCTTTTGTGGCCAGTATTTTATAGTGCTTCTGCGCCAATAAATGATGAGGAAGTATTCTGGCTTCTTAAGGAGCTTGATGATTTAAAGTCCTTTGAGTATCCTCGCATAAGGTCATTGTATAAAGACTATGAGATTTTCGATAAGCTAGACAAAATAATCTTTGATTCTATAATGGATATCCATCTAAAGTACAGAAACCAAGAAGCTTTTCCGAAAGAGAATGAGATTCTAAAGAAATTTACAAAAATACCAATTCGTAATAACATTATTTCATCACTCATGTCGGCGCTTAATTTCTTTGTAGAATATATGGAAGAGAGTATTGAAGATATCTATGATATTTTGCTTACCAATCCTGAACGTATAGTTATTGCTATTAGTACAGAGACTCAATATGAAGCGCATAAAACGAGTAAAATTTTTGGTTTTGGATTTTCGCTTAGTTGGTTATGGTTGCATGAAATGGGGTTTGCATTGGATTTTACAACTGCCAGCTTAAATTCACTTCTATTGCTTGATGAATGTTTAGCAGAGCAAAAAATATCACCAATGTACGATGAAGTTCAACGTGATTTTGAGAAGTACCTTACTGTTAATGCACATGTTAACGAAATTGTTGGGTACATATCAAATAACCACAATCGTCCAGTAAAGGCAATTCATTTCGATTACACAGGTTACTTCTTCAATAAGACAAAAAAACGCTTATTAAAAATAGATGAAACTGTGGCTAACAGATATACGCCACTTAAACTGTTGGCATTTTTAGACGAAAATAGTGTATCTATTGAAGAGCTTGATGTACACCTAAAAGACCTTTATAAATGTGATGACATTATAAATTGGATTTATAGGTTCATAAAAAGTTAAGCTTAATTGTTGATAGCTGTAACAATAACTGGATGATGATATATTAAATGATTGAAAAAGAGAGGAATGAATTTTTAAAGTATCCAACTATACGTGAGGCAAAACATTATCATATTTTGGATCATAAACTAGTTCAGTGCAATATTTGTTATCATCGTTGCAAAATAAAGCCAGGAAAGACTGGTGTTTGTAAGGATCGAATCAATATAGATGGAAAGCTCTATGTTTTGACATATGGTGATATTAGCTCAATTAGCTGTAATCCGATGGAAAAGAAACCATTTTTTCACTTTTACCCTGGTACTTATGCACTTACTGTCGGCTCGTGGTCATGTAACTTTCTTTGCCCATGGTGCCAAAATTATGACATTAGCAAATATCCTCCTAATCCAAAATCTGCAAATTTTCTGCCACCAGAAAAATTCATGGATATACTTAGGAAGAAACGCTGTTCTGGAACTAGCTTTTCATTTAATGAGCCAACTGTAAGTTTATTCGAATATTCTCTTGATGTAATGCCGTTAGCAAAAAAGAATGGTTTTTACAACACCTACGTTACCAATGGTTATATGACTCCCGAAGCTTTGCGTACTTTAAAAGAATATGGTCTTGATGCAATGAACATCGATATAAAAGGCTGTGATGAAAGAGCCGAACGCTTTACTGGTGGAAAACTTGAAAATGTGTGGAAAACAGTTGAACTTGCATATAAGCTCGGTATTCATGTAGAACTTACTACACTAGTGATTCCAGGAGTTAATGATAGTCTTAGCTGTATTGCGTCCATTACAAAAAGAATTTTGAAATTATCTGATGAAAACATACCTTGGCATTTAACTAGATACTATCCAGCATATAAGGCATTTGACTTTGGTCTTATCCATGAAACACCAGTATCTTTCCTTGAGAAGGCGAGAGATTATGCCATCAGCTTGGGGCTGAAGTATGTTTATTTGGGTAATATTCCAGGGCATCCATATGAAAATACATACTGTCCTGAGTGTGGAGAACTTTTAATTGAACGATATATCTTCAGCATTGTGCGGCTCAACATTGTTGACAATAAGTGTCCAAGGTGCGGTACAAAAATTCCGATTATAATGTAATTGCACAAATCACAGATTTTAAAAATTTCAATCAAACAGATATTTCGAAGTATTTAGGAGAGGATTTTTTGTGGAAGGCAATGAATATCAGCGTGAAATGAAAAAAGTATATGCAGTTCAATCTCTTAATGGATTTTCTAATGGTTTATATTTTCCATTTATGACAATATTTGCCGTTGAGCGTGGTTTAACATACAGTGAGCTGGGATGGTTTAGAAGTATTGGCAACGTAATGCCTAACTTACTTCAACCCCTCTTTGGTGGATTGTCAGATAAGTTGGGGAAACGTAAATATTTTGCAGCAATTGGTTTTTCTCTTAGTGTTATTGTCTTGCCATTTTTTATAGTTTTACAAACTCCTTTAGAGATAATTCTGCTATATGGTCTCCAGGCATTGTTCATTTCTATGGCATTTCCAACATGGAATTCTTTAATTAGTCTTATAATTCCTGAGGAAAAACGAGGGGAGGAGTTAGGTAAATTAGGAAGTATTGCAAGTCTCTGGAGTCTTATTTCTACGATAGTTGCCGGAGTCCTTATGACTCTTATAACCTTTGGAGGTTCAACAGAAGAATATATTCTCCCCTTCTATTTAGCTGCAGTTTCTGGAATACTTGCATCTATCATCGTCTTGTTTATCAGAGAACCCGCTACCGATACAAAGTCAACACATTTTCCACCCATATTAAGGATTATGTCACGGAAAGGGTACTTTCGAGATTTTCTTATAATATCAGCAATTTTTTCATTTTCGATGAGTATGGCTTGGCCTTACTTTGCGGTTATTCTAGTCAATTTTCAGCATGCATCTAAGCTTGCAATATCCATACATAGCGCTATAAATGTAATCCCTATGATTTTGTTTCAATCTCATTTTGGTAAACTCTCTGACCGAATTGGACGAAAACCACTCCTTCTCTATAGCAGATTGATTCTCCCTGGAATTCCCCTTCTCTACGTTTTTGCACCAAACATGTTCATTATATACATTGCTTCATTTATCGGTGGTATATCTATGGCAATGGGTTTTAATGCGGCTTTTGCGTATATGTATGATGTATCACCACCAGAAGAAAGAGGTGCTTATATCGCAGTATACAACTTTGTAACTGGTATTGCATTTTTTCTTGGCAGTCTTATGGGAGGTTATCTTGGTGATTATTTCTCGGTTTTATTTGGTCTTGTAGGTGCAGTATTTGCTGTAATGTTTATTAGCTCGGCTCTTAGATTAATTTCAGCAGTTCTTTACTTCAAATTAAAAGAGCCTAAACTTTACAATTCTACATTCAGGCGTGAAATAGGAGCATTTATAAAAAGAATACAAAGGCTTATACAACGTTAATTTAGACCTTCCAATCTATTTCTATTTCTCCATCATGGGCTATAAACACTTTTACAAATCCATATAATAGAATTGTGAGCCATACAGGTGAATAGATAAAGAAATATAACGCAAATTCTACTGGGTTGAACTTAAACTTCATCTTCTTAGAGAATGCAAAGAAAATAATAGTGTATACAACAAATCCCCAGAAAGTCTCACTAGCATGCAATAGCATTGGTATCCAAGGTACTAGTGTAAATAGAGATACTGGTGCATTTATTGTTGGAATATAATTACGGGAGATGTAATGACCTAGGGATATAATAATTGGTGTTGGTGTATATATTGTCATGAGGCTAAAGATTAATGTTGGCAGTATAATGTAGACTGCTGGGATTATGATATGTGGGTATCTTTTTGAAATACTAATAAGATCTAATAGGTTCTCGTCAACCCATGATGCAACGCCATAAGCCCAGCGTTTTCTCTGGTTATACCAGCTTTTTAAGTCAGAATATACTATATTGTATACCTTTAATCTCGTGATAAATTTGAACTTGAAGTCTTTCTTAAATACTCTTAATGCAAAATCTAAATCCTCTGAAACGGTTTTATTAAACGGACCTACTTCCTCAAAAACATGACGTTTAACAGCAAATATTGCTCCATTAATTCCGAGTGTCTTTTTCAAACTTTTCGAGAAAAGCCAGTTAGCAACTTGAAAGGCTATGTAATCATAATAGATTAATCTAGCCCAGAATGAATCTTTTACTACTTCTTTATTAATTTCTGCAACATCCACATCTTGCATCTCTTCGACTAGTATATCAAGAAAGTCAGTTGAATTCTCTGGGAGGAATATGTCATTGTCAATAAACAAAAAGATATCTCCTCTGCCTAAGCGTAAACCTTCATTTAAAGCTGCAACTTTTCCTTTTCGTTCTTCATTGATGATTGCGGTAATTTTATACGAATATTTTCTTAAGATTTCACGTGTTTCTTCGATGGGTTCATCTGCAATAACAATAATTTCTTTGTATGGATATTTACAAAGAAGTAGCGATTCAAGAAGTCTATCCAGAGCCTTTGGGACTCTATATACTGGTATAATAACTGTAATAAATGGAGTCCCAGAAGAATTCATGATATACACCATGCAATTTTGTTTTTTCCAAAAATGATATCCTATAGTTAATCATAATACTATATATTTAAGCCCTTTGCTTTCCAATAACGTTGTTATTGTTGATTTTTTTTAAATAAATAAACATTTTTCTACATAACGTTTAAATGCACTTTTTATGATAATACTCATACTTACTTAGTTCCTAAACTATTATGCGGGCATGCGGGGTATATTACTTGCGAATCGGATTATATAGTGATTGGTTTTATCCAAAGCTAGGTGGTGTGGCTTCACATATGGATGGCTTAGCAAGATATTTAATACGGCTAGGTCATAAACCAATTGTTATAACTTCCTCGCTGCCCTACTATGACAGCAATGGGGGTTATCCATACAAGGTTTTAAAAATTCGAAGCCGTGTTATTCCATTTTTTGACATTGCTCCACTTGGAACATATGGCAAGTTACTAAACATTATAAGCGATGAATATTTTGATGTAATTCATGGACATCACGCATTTACACCTATCTCTCTTTATTCAATAGAGATTGCAAGTAAGCGTGGGATTCCATCAGTTCTTACTGCACATTCTCTAGCTCCTATGAATGGTTCTCTTAACAGAATCTGGTTAGCATTTTCTCGTTTTGTTTTTCCATTAAAACGATATTTTGATAAACCAAACAAAATAATTGCAGTAAGCAAGGCAGTAAGAAATTTCATGTTGCCATTAGTTGATGATCCAAGTAAGATTGTTGTCATACCGAATGCTATCTCAACGGACCTTTATGATTTAAAACGTGATTCTCATGAACTTAGAAAGAACTTGGGCTTGCCTCTTGATTCATTTATATTTCTTTACGTTGGACGCATGGTGTATCGAAAGGGACCTATTTTCTTACTGCGTGCATTTAAGAGGTTACTCTCAAAGTACAAAAATGTCCATCTTTATTATGTCGGTGTGGGTGAATTAGCGAGTTATATCACATCAAGTATAAAATTCATGAGGTTCTCAGACAATGTTCACTATTTAGGATTTGTTCCTAGAGACAAACTAATTAAATTATACAATGCTGTTGATGCCGTGATAGTACCTTCTCTCTTTGGTGAAGCATTTGGAATGGTTATAATTGAAGCAATGGCATCTGGGAAAGCAGTAATTGCTACACGTGTTGGTGGTATGCAAGAAATTGTTGAACATGGAAAAACTGGCTATCTTTGTAAAGCTGGTGATGTTGATTCATTAGTTAATGCAATGGAGAGCCTAATAAATAACCCTGAACTGACTAAAAAATTTGGTACGGAAGGAAAGCGTATTGCACAAAAGAAATATGACTGGAGCGTTGTATCAAGGCAGATTATAAATGTATATTATGACGCAATAATTGGGTAGGTAGCATCACTTGGTGGTAGTATGGCAAGACTATATCCATTGTCCAAAAGAATTAATTTTGATATTATCAAGTTTATATTAATTAACTATCGTGTGCAAAATTGGAGAGTTTTCATTGGTATTGCATTATTTCCAGTACTAGACATTCTATTTGCAAATCCTCACTTATTGGCAATGCCATCTTTTTATGTCTCGTTTGTAATATTGTTAGTTGCCATTTCATTCTATTTGGCGTTTGCATTTAGCGTAAACAATTGTTATGATATATCTGAGGATATACTGGAGGGCGATGAACTTAAAAATCCTATAGCTTCAAATCTTTTACCTCTTAGAATAGCAAAACTCACATCTTATGGTGTTGCTATATTAGGAACATTTTTTGTTTTTATTACGATAGGTTTCAATGAACTCTTTCTTCTCTATCTATCTCTCATGATTGTTGCTTGGGCATATTCTGCCCCTCCAATTAGACTAAAAAGTAAACCATTTTTTGACTTTCTCTCACACAGTTTGTTTTTTGGTTCTCTTCTTTATGTTTTTTCGTATTCATATATCTATGAAACTTCATTGTTAACAGCTTTCCTACAGCCAGTCTCTATAATTATTCTGATATATAGTATGTCTCTTGAGCTCAGAAATCATTATGAAGATTACGAGTATGACAAAGCTTCTAATAATAAAACAACTGTTGTTTTTCTTGGGCGTGAAAATAGCTTTGGGTTATTAATCATAATTTTAGTGATTCTATGGGCTGTTATGGCCTACTATGTATATATCATGGTTTCGATGTATCTGGCAGTAGGATACTTACTTATTTTGATTTTACAACTTTTAAATTACAGAAAGTGGGGATTTCAAAGGTGGATGAGACTGCAAGACTTAAGCGCAACCTTAACAATGACTTTGCTTACAATCTTGTAGTTTATCCACCACCCCTCAAAAAATGATATGTTAATTCTTTTAAGAATTTTTAACAGTCTCAGAAGTATGAACTAATTTATATTTGATGTTTGTTCTAATTATTTTCATTCGATCATGAATACTGTCCATAAACTCACTGATTGTGAACTCGATTAGTATCTCTTGAGTTTCTATAACCAGTATTTTGGTTTGAGAGGAGTATTCTTTAACTATAGCTTTTAGTCCTAGATATTCTGCTGCTGACTTAATCTTATTTATAACATCTTCAATCTTGTAAGCAACTGTTTTTTCATAACATCCTTCTCTGTAAACATCAAACATAATATTCACTCATTGTATTTATGTATTAAAGACTCCAGGGCATCTGTTTCTCTTGAAAAAATAGCATGCTTTACACATATCACCTTGCCAAATATTATAAAATGCTTGTCTCATTTCCTGTATTAAGTTTGGATCTTGAGTAAATGCTCCAATTTCGAAATTTCTTTTTTTAGCACTTTTCATACCCAATCCAGCACCAGTTAAATTAGCAGAGCCAAAGTATGCAAAGTTATTATCACGAATTACTATCTTTATATGAATTCTAGGACAAAATCGAATTTGCACTGATTCTCCAATTTTCATTAAATTTTCAAAAAATAATCGTTCACGCATTTTGGGTGTTGTTAATATCTTTACATCTACTCTGTTTTTTGCTAAATTAGATAGAATTCTTGATAAACGGAACGGATTGCCCAGAGAGTCTAAAATGTAAAAATCTTTGATTATAGCACTAGCTAATAATAACTCTCTTTTTGTCTTTCTCATTTCTTTAAACAGTCTTTCATGTTCTTCATTTTTTACTAATTCAACGGTTCCATGTTTCATTTTCTACTAACCTCTTCCAGTTTGAACGCAAGTGGCAACAGCTCAGAGATACTAGAAATAACAATCTCGGACAAGTCTTCATTTGCCATTATTATTTCTATATCTCTTTTTTGTTTCTGTGAGAATTCGACAATTACTTGCCTACAACAACCACATGGTGTAATTACTTTTTTCGAAGAACCTATGATCGCAATCGCATGAAAATTAGTATACCCCTCCGAAACTGCCTTAAAAATAGCCACTCTTTCAGCACATATTGTAGCACCATAAGATGAATTTTCAATGTTTGTCCCCGAAAATATCTTTTTGTCAGCAGTTAAAACCGCAGCTCCAACATGAAAATTTGAATATGGTGCGTATGAAAACTTCATAGCATTTTTAGCTGAATTTAAGAGCTGTTTCTGGTAATTTTCTAAATCTTGGTATAGAACTTTTTTCATTTATCATCCCTTTACAACGTACGTGTAGAAGTTTGATAGAATTTGTTTTCCAACATCTTTAGAACGCTCTATATGAAATTGAAAACCATATATTGGCTTATCCTTGACTTTCATTGCCTCCGCAATGCATATGCTATTAAAATTCGATTTTGCAAGCAGCTTTAATGTATTTTGAAAAACTGCATCATCGCAAGATATATATTCTTCATGAGATTCTGATGCAACGAATGGGCTAGAAAGACCTTTAAAAACTATATCTTGGTCTAGTATATCTATCGCTTTATCACCTTTAATTTTATTCTCTAGACGCCTAACTTTTCCGCCATACGCATATGTAAGTATTTGAAAGCCGTAGCATATGCCAATCGTAGGAGCATTTAGCTCTCTAAGGAAATCAATAAAAGATCGCTGAAACTGCCCTTGAGACAAATTCTTATTTGAACCACTAATAAGAATTGCATCAAAATCGCTTATATCAAAAGATTCTGATACTTCAATATCTTCAACAACTGTGTATTCGGTATAATCTTTAATGAATTCAAGATAGGGTATTATCTTTTCGGCAATATTATTGCAATTTATAACTAGTGTCTTCATAAGAAACACCACATAGAATATGATTATAAATTTGATGATTATTAAGTTTTTATTTTCTGTCGCTCTGAAATGTCTGTAGAGAATTCAGAATCTTCTTATACATTCTAACTAAAAAAATAAAATGGAGGAAAAATAGAGTATTACGGCAAGTTTGATAGTTCGATGTCTGAAGGATAAATTACTTTATAGCTGTACTCTATTACTTTTTCTTCGCTTGGTGAGAGTTGTAAGACCCATTTCATTATGCCATCTTTTGGGAACTCCGGTTCTATAGCAAACTCCTTGTCCACAACTTCAACATCTGGAGACCCACGAGGAATAGGTAATCTATCATAAACAGTAATTTCCACAGCAGACTTGCGATTATTTTTTACCTTCAGCCTATATTTGTATCCTATGTATGGCTTTCCTTTTATTAGTCCTTTCTTGTGCTCCTCTCGTTTCATGAGTTCACGTTTTGTTTCAATATCTGTAACCCATGAGACTGCCCATTCAATTTTCTGGCCAGGTAATGTCCTAGGTATATATGTTTTTCCCATTAAAATTCCATCTGAAAATATTCTACAAGGACCACTTGGCAGTAACCCCAGTTCATTAATAAACTCAGCAATCATTACAGGATCTGGTAGCTCATATGCGTCCCACACGTATTTAGTGGTTATATTTGGCTCATATGTTTTTAATAAAATCAACTTTGTTTTGTTGGGTTCCACAGTTGCCTCTTTAATTTTATATTCTATGACACCCTCTTCTTTCCCCTCAACGGTTTCTGCTTCTTCATAAGCCAATTTTTCTTCTTCTTCCATAGCCATTTCCATGGCCTCTAGTGGTGCCTCAGGAAGTGGTGCAGCTTTTGCTAATCTCATTGCCTTTGGTGGTGGTCTATATTTTGGAGATGCATATATGTACCATGGTTGTGGTTCTGGTTTCTTTACTGGCGTAATAACTTTTGTAGAGACAATAAGCTCTACATCTTCCCAAGTATCTAATGTTGATTGTGTTATTTCTGCAAAAAGATATAGTTTGGGTTTGTCATCAAGATAAAGGTCATAACTTGGACTCCATTTAGCACTTTTTGTATGATATTCCAGATAGAATTTATGCTCTCCAGGATTTGGAGCTTCGGCATCGAGAGATATTATCCCCATTTCTATTACTTTTTTCTGCTTTTCTTCTGCGATTTTACTTTTTAAGCTCTCAATTTCAGCATTTACGTCCTCTAGTACACTTTCTTTCTGAATGAGTTTTCCCATTTTATCTGTGTGAATTGTCATCAATGAATCAAGAGTTATGTTCAAATCTTCACGTTTTGATTCGCCAATAACTGCACCTACGCTATAGGTGGAAATAGCCTTTTGTACCGCGTTATCAATTGACTTCAAAAGCAACTTTATACTGTTTATTTCATTCTCTAATTTTTTCTTCTGATTCTCAAGTTTTCTTAATTTTTTTAACATTTCTTTTAACTGTTCATCGCCATCATTAAACACACGTTTTTCGATGAAATAATGAACATTCTGCACAACAACACCTGATGTGGTGTAAACCCTTATAGAATCAGGGTCGATTGTGGTTTCCAAACCAGATAAGTTTATAGAAACACTTTTCTCATCAAATTTTACAGAAAACTCTCTTTTGATAATTGCTAAATTTCTTAGAATACTAACACGTATTACTTTTGGTTTAAGCTCGAGTTGTTGCATGATTTCCTGCCATCCTTAAAGATGCTATCTTCATTATTATGTTTTTAGTTATATAATGCTTCTCATTTAAGAACCAATAACCTAACATTTTTAAAGAGATAAACAGATTAGACCTACAGAAAATTATGTTGTGGCTAACATGAAGACATATTCTATGGTCCTTGAACGCGGTAAATGTTTTTGGGGCAAGTGTTATTTCTGTGGTTGGGGCAAAAAAGTTGTAGAACGAAGTATTGAGGAAGTCAAGAGAATTTTTGACAAATTTATTAGTAGCAAGCAGGATATTGAAAGGCTGAAGATATTTAGTTCTGGAAGTTTTTTAGATCCAAAACAATTTCCAGAAGAACTTCAAGATTACATTTTTAGAAGAGCAGAAGAATATGGGATAAAAGAAATAGTTATTGAATCAAGACCTGAATTCATAACAGAAAATGTTGTTTCTCGTCTATCTCAATATAAAGTCAAGATAACAGTTGCGATGGGTCTTGAAGTTGCTGATAATGAGGCCCTTAAAATACTAAATAAAGGTATGACTGTGGAGCAATATATTCGGGCTGCAACTCTTCTAAAAAAGTACGGGCTTGGTGTTAGAACTTATGTGTTAGTTAATCCTCATTCAAAGATACGCTCACCCGAATACGTTCATAAAACAATAGAACTTGCACTGAAATACTCGGATAGCATTGTCGTGATAAACACGTACCCCCATAAAAATTCCGATCTCTGGGAAGATTGGATTAATGGGAAATGGCGGCCGTTAGATAAAACTGAATTTGAAAAGATAATCACACCTTGGAAAGACAATCCAAAAATAGAGTTTGATTTTGATAACTTTGCATTCCTTCCAAAGTTTCCTTCAGAAAAACGTATTTTCCTCCGTGGCGTGGGCCATGAATATCTAAAACATCCGTATTATGAAGTCTGGCAAGATTTCTTTCAACGTTTTTACATACCACCTGCAGAAAAAGAATATGTGCTCTTCTTACCTTGTGCGTACAAAAAACCATATACAAAATCAAAAACCTGGAAAAGTATTCTTAGAGCCATTGCTGGTTATTCATTTTTCAAAAAACTGCATTTAATAGCTGTGAGCTCGCCAGGAGTAATTCCCTATGAGTTCATAAAATACTATCCATTTGCAAATTATGATTGGCCGGAGTGGGAAGAAACCAAGGAAATAAAAAAAGAGTATATCGAAGTTACTAAAGATCGTGTACTAAAATATGTGAAGGCTCATCTTAGTCACTATAAAGAAGTATATTTTGCATATCTAAAACCAGATTCTGAAAGTATGAAAGCAATAAGACTTGCTTTTGACGAGTTAAAAAAGTCTGGAATAAATGTTAGATTGATAGAATGCTTTTCTGAAGAGACTTATTCTAAGCTCTCAGAGGCTGGTTTAAAAAACCCTGTGGCCCAACCAGATGCAATCGAGGACTTAAAGAGGTGCTTAAAAAGCTTCTTTGAGAAAACTAGTATTTGAGAATAGTTGAAGGCTATATTTTTCTTTTTAATTATTTTTTGTATTAATAGACAAACGTTTAATAAATATTTTTATAGTTTCAGAAGAAATGGAAGTTATATAAATCACGAGTGGGTGGATAAAAAATGCTTCAGCAGGAATATTTAACGTTAGGCGGTATCGTTGGTGCAGTGTTACTTGTACTAGTAATTACATTAATTTTTGCAGCGTTGTTTCTAAAGATTGGACTTAAAGTTGCAGGCGCTCCTGAAACAGATTTTGGAACTACATTTGTAACAGCTTTATTGATGGCTATCGTTGCTCCCATACCTTGTTTAGGGATGCCAATATTACAATGGTATTTCATTAAGACAAGACATGGATTGGGTTGGGGTGGCGCAATCGTTGCATGGATCATAGCTGGATTGATTCCAATATTGATTGCATTGGGAGTTTACGTTTTGCTATTCGGGGCTGGAAGTCTTTTTGGCCTTATAGGGCTATAATTCTAAAAATCCAATTCCTTTTTTATTTTATCGTACTATTTTCTGTGGGTATTGTAAATTATATTTCATTTATTTAATCGAGGGCCTAAAATGCAATATAAAATAAAGCATATATTACGTAATCCAATACTTTTCATTAAAGACATTGGGCCATTTTTATTGGCACATCATCCATCTTGTAAATACTTTGATGACCATGTTATTGTTGTAAAAGGGCGTCGATTATGTATTGGATGTACTTTTCTATTGCCAAGTTTTTTTATTTTACTTCTAATGTTCTTTTATAGTAATGTGTTGCTTATAATATCATTTAGAGAACGATTGATTTTTGCATTTATACTGATGGGTTTACAGTTGACAAGCGTGTTACATTTAGGACGTAAAAATAAGGTATTAAAAGCAGTTGTTAAGGTAGTTACTGGCATTGGAATCGCAATATTTACTTATACTATATTAACTATGAATGTAAGCCTATCGCTAAAACTTGTTATACTTGTATTTTTTTACTATTTAACAGTGGGTCTATGGGGTTTATATACAATAAGGCATTTTAGTAAAACCTGTCAAAATTGCGAATTCAAAGGTAACTGGCTTATATGCAATGGATTTGGAGAAATACACCAAAAACTAATAAAACACGGATTCATAGAACTTGATAAATATAAGTTGGAAATAGGGTAATCTTAAACCCAATCTCTTGAGAACTCAAGAATTACTTTCTCTTGGGTTTTCTTTTCTTCTGTTTCGCTAATTTTATGGATACCTGCCGCCTCTACCATTCGCAAGAGCGTGAGCATTGCCTCTACAACACCAATTCCTTTTAGTGCTGATGTTTCTAACACTGGGATGCTCCTAAATTCTGGAATTAATTCTGTTACATCTTTCGCCCGTAAAACATTAGGCAAGTCTTGTTTGTTAACGATAGCTACCATTGGTATTGAATTATCAAAATAGCCTTTTAACTCGTTTAACAATCTTTTTAAGCTTAGCTTGTTAAAGTTGCTTCCATCTGCAACAAGTAGAATTCCATGAGAACCCACTGATAGAGCTCTTCTTAGTTTTGAAAACCTGCTTTGCCCAGGGGATCCTATAAGAATAACTTTTCGTGTTGTACAGCTTCCAAGCATTTCTTTATTTTTTTCATATACTGTTGGCGATACTAGCTTTTCTAGTTGTATACTCGGGCAATTTACCCAATAAACTGCACCAAAGTCTAAGCCAATTGTAGTTGTACTCCCGTCTTCTAATAATCGCTCCATACTTCTAGCAGTTGGATCTAGTTGTCTTATGAATGTTGTCTTCCCTGAGTGATAAGGTCCCACTATAAAAATTTTTATTAATTCCATATATAATCACCCTGATACAGCCTCAAGTGTAATTCTTTTTGGCGGTCGACAAAATTTGTTTTTTAATTCAATTTTTTGACTTCTTTCAACAATAACCTATCATTCTTATTAATAAAAGTATGGGTAAAGACATTTAAAGTTCTACTAAAGTTCTTTATGATGTTTGTGAGGGTTTATTAATGAGTATCATGTGTTTTTCTTATCGATAAGAAAAACACCCGTAGGTAATAATCGTGATATTATAATTCTTCCTCTTGAGCCAGTAACCTCTAGAAAACTCCTTTTAATATACTCAATATTTTCTTTTCTAGTCAATGTAAATACGGCATTTCCTATCATAATCATACTTGCAGTGATTCCTCTCTTTTTTAACAAATCTAGATATCGTGAAATTTCTTGTGTAATCAGTCCAGACTGTTTTGCAAAATTCTGTGATAATTGTAAGAAATACTCAACTGTGGGATGCTCTAAAAGTTTGTCAACTAGTTTATCTCCAATAAGAGTGATTTTTCTCCTTTTATGAGGGTCTGTAAGTATACTCTTAGTAGATATCGGACCAAATACTGCTGCAACCATTGTTAAATCCCTTGGATATGGTATAAAGTCTAAGACACCAACTCCCGGTCCTCCATAAACTTTTCTTATTTCAAAACCGCCATATATCTCAGCAATTACATCTCCTAAACCTGTCTTATTTGCAATTTCTGCCTTGTGTGCGATTTGACCTATCTCCGTAATTGTCATGTGTATGTCTAACGCTTTTGTCAATGCTAATGCAGTACTTAAAGCTCCAGCTGCGCTAAGACCAAAACCAGTTCCTATATTAAACTCGGATTTGTGTTCAACTATTATTCTATAATTTTTCTCATTTACCAATCCTAAAATATTCTCTATCACAGTTCTTGTAACAGGGCCGTCTATACTCGAACCATTAAAGAGTATTGTAATTTCCTGTTTCTGAGCTTCCTCTATCTTTATATGTGTAACAACTCCTTTCTCAAGTGAAAATCCAGCTCCTCTAGAACCTTTATAAAGCGGATCATCGTTTTGATCGTGTATTGAGAAAAAACCAGTAACGTGAGCTGGTGCAAACGCTGTTGCAACTCTCATAAAAATCTCATCTCTTTTTTATAGTTGTAATTTATCGTTTAAGTTTCGCTAACTTTTCCCTCTCTTCATCTTTCATGGAGAATGAATGTTCTTTTTGAGGAAATTTACCACTTTTAACATCTTCTGTATACTCTTTTATTGCGTTAAGTAGTATCTCTCGTGCATTAACATATTGTTTAACAAATTTTGGCTTGAAAGCCTCAAAAAGTCCAACAATGTCATGAAAAACAAGTACTTGCCCATCACAATATGGTCCAGCACCGATTCCAATTGTCGGAATTGAAACATTTTCAGTTATGATTTTAGAGACTTCTGTTGTTACTAACTCAAGAACTATAGAAAAAACACCTGCTTTTTCAAGAGCCTTGGCGCTAGCAAGTAATCTTGTAGCATCTTCGACAGTTCTGCCTTGTACTTTGTATCCTCCCAGTATACGTATTCGTTGGGGAGTCAGGCCAATATGTCCCATTACTGGAATATTTGCATTTATCAATGCTTTTACAATGTGGGTTACCTCTTCACCACCTTCGATTTTAACGGCATCAGCTCCTCCTTCTTTAATAAGCCTTCCTGCATTTCTAATAGCTTCTTCTGTGGAGACTTGGTATGTAAGAAAAGGCATATCTGCAACTACCATTGCTCTCCTCGTACCTCTCACAACTGCCTTAGTATGGTGTAATATTTCCTCCAAAGTAACTGGTATTGTTGTACTATAGCCTAAAACAACCATACCTACTGAGTCACCAACAAGTATTATATCAACACCAGCATCATCTACGATTCTTGCAGTAGGGTAGTCATATGCAGTTATCATTGCTATTTTCCTTTTTTGTTTCTTCATTGCTATTATTTTTGGAACTGTAATTTTTTCAGACCTACTCACATGTTTTCCTCCTGAGTAATATTCATTATCAGAACTAATGATAAATGTTGATATAGTAACCATGATTCTTGTTTATCTTAAAGTAAATATTCCCTATAAAATATGTTTATTTTTTTCTTAGAACTAGTTTTCTGTCAGTTATATTTCGATATCATCAAAAAAGCCAATTAATGCTTGTCCAAAGTAGATGCCGCCATCACCTGGCGGTACTAACTTATTTCTATAGAACCTAAAGCCATGCGAAGTTACTATTTCTCTGATTGTTCGAGAAATTGCATCATTATATGCAACACCGCCAGAAAGTGCAATTTTATCTATACCCTCTTCCTCAGCAATTAAAACTGCAAGTTCTGCAAGTCCTTTTGCTAGTGTGTACTGTGCAGATGCTGCTAAATCTTTGATTTTAAAGTAGTTTTTATTCGAGATAATTTCTCTTACAATATTTGAGGTTCTCAATACATATTTGCCATTTTGTTTTTTGATGTCAATGGGTAATTTTATACTTAATGGGTCACCATAATATGCAGCCGATTCCAGTTTCATAGCTGGTTCGCCTTCATATGTGCGCCTGTTTGAAATGTGAAGTGCAGTGGATATCGCATCTAAGACTCTACCAAGGCTTGATGTGTAGGTTATATTAATACCATTATTGATTTGCTTTAGAACAAGGTTTATCTCACGTTCACCGTATCTAAAATCGTTTACATGATTTTTTAATAAGAATTCTTCAAGCTCGGAATTACTTAATTCGCTACTTAGAATTCCTGCCAACATTCTTGCTGGATAATATGCACATAGATCTCCTCCTGGCATAGCTTGTAACTCTAGATGTCCAGCTCTCTTAAAGCCTTTGTAATTTGTAACTAAAATTTCACCGCCCCAAGGTTTTCCGTCACTACCGTATCCTACACCATCAATAGCAATGCCCACTACAGATTCTTCAGGGGATATTTCATGTTCTCCCATGACGGAAACAATGTGTGCAAAGTGATGTTGTACGCTTATTTTAGGTAAATTGAGTTTTTCAGCAAGTTCATTTGCTAGCTGAGATGTAGTAAATGTAGGATGTAAGTCAGAAACAATCTTTGTAATTGTTTTAACATTTGTTAACCTCATCAAGTTTTTCACAGCTTTATTAAGAAAGTTTAACATCTCGAGATTTTCTACATCACCTATATGTTGCGAGAGATATGCATATTTTCCTCGCAGTATAGCAACCGTCACATTTAGTTCAGCACCGACTGCAAATATAGATGCTGTTGAATCCTTGAGATATCTATCTAAAAAGTTTAATTTGATTGGTTCTGGTACAAATCCTCGTGAACGCCTAAGAAACGTTTGTGTACCATCTACAATTCTCATAACAGAATCATCATTTCTATTTACAATGCGTCTGTTATGAAGCAAAAAGAAATCAACAATATCTTTAAGTTGTTTAAAAGCTTCGTCATTTGAAATTGCCATTGGTTGGCTTGGATAATTACCGCTTGTCATTACTAGTGCTGGTTCTTTAGTATAGTAAAGAAGAAGTTCATGTATCCCTGAATATGGAAGCATTACTCCAATTGTATGTAGCCCTGGAGCTAAAAATTTAGAAAGGAAGAAATCATCACGCTTAACTAATGCAACTATCGGTCTTCGATATGATGTTAGTAATTGTTCTTCTATATCTGACACTTCTGCAAATGTTTTAATTGTATTCACATCTTTTGCCATTATTGCAAAAGGCCTTGCAGGTCGTCTTCTACGCTTTCTTAGCTTTAGAATAACATCATCGTCTGTTGTCATAGTTGCTATGTGAGTTCCACCTATGCCTTTAATTGCTATAATATATCCTTCCTCTAGTAATCTAACAGCCTCTCGAATAGGATCCTTAGTATCTATTATGCTTTTATCATTACTATAAAGTGTCATATGTGGTCCGCATACAGGACAACAAGTAGGTTCTGCATGATATCTTCTGTCAAGAGGATTAGTATACTCCAATTCACAATCCTTGCACATGGGAAAGTCTCTCATTGTCGTTCGTTCTCTATCGTACGGTAAATCTTCTACTACTGTAAATCTGGGGCCGCATGCGCTGCAGACTATAAATGGATAAAGATATCGTCGGCTCTTTGTGTCGAATAATTCTTTTCTACAATCATCACATAATGCTATATCTGGGGGGATATATGATACTCCTGATGATGATGCTTTCTTCTCACTCTTTGCTACAATAAAATCTTTGAAGTTTTTCAAATTCGAGAACCATTTAATATCTAATTGTTCATATCTTGCAAGTGGTGGTTTTTCATTTTCAAGACGTTCTAAAAAGTCTTCAAGTTGTTCCTTGGTGCCTTCAGCTTCTATTCTAACACCAGCATCGCCTAAATTTGCTACATATCCTGTTACACCACTTTTATGTGCAATACGATAAACGAAAGGTCTAAAACCAATCCCTTGAACTACCCCGCTGCAATGTACTACAATTCTGAACTTCGTCTCATTCAAAAAGTACACCTCGTTATTCTGAGAGTCTAGTCATTTCATCCAATAGCCTAAGGGTTTCTTTTGCTTCTTCTTCGTTAAGTCTTTCAATAGCAAAACCAGCATGAACTATGACGTATTCACCAATTTGAACATTTTCAAGTAGACTAATTATTACCTCTCTTTTAATTCCACCAAAGTCAACAATAGCTTTATCGCCCTTAATTTCCACGACTTTTCCTGGTACCGCTAAACACATATTTTCAACCCACCTTTATTTTCTTGTAAGATTATACTTGTACCATATTTTGCAAGTACCCTCGTCTGATACCATGCATGGTCCTACAGGATGCGTTGGTATACATGCAGTTCCAAAGAGTGGACACTCGTCAGGGTATACTTGCCCAAGCATTATTTTATTGCAAGAACATCCTGGCATTATGTCCATAGGCTCTTTTTCAAGCTTAATTTCAAATTTCTCTCGTGCGTTATATTGACTATACTTCTTCTTCAACTCTAATCCAGTTTTAGGAATGACTCCTATACCTCTCCATGCGCCGTCAACAACGTCGAATACGCTATATATTATTTTCTGTGCCTTTACATTACCTTCTGGTTTTACGATTCTTGTATATTCATTAATTATATTTGCTTCCTCATTTCTAATATCCCTAAGTAGCATATAAATTCCAAGCAAGATATCAAGTGGCTCAAATCCAACAACTGCTGTGGGTATTTTGTATTTCTCTGGGAAAATCGAAAAAGCGTTACTTCCAATTATTGTGGATACATGCCCTGGTGCAATAATTGCTTGAATGTTTATTTCACCAGAGGATAATAGCGCATCTAATGCTGGTGGGATAATTCTATGTGATGATAAAATACTGAAGTTCTCTGGAGGTTCTTTATATATCTCATAGGCAACACCTGGTGTCGTTGTCTCGAATCCTACAGACAGAAATACTACTTCTTTTTGTGGATTATTCTTAGCTGTTTCTATGGCATCTGTTATGCTGTATACAACTTGTACATCTGCGCCTTTTGAACGCGCATCCCATAAAGACTCCTCTGTAGAAGGAGTTCTGACCATATCGCCATATGTCGTTAAAATAATATTTTCTTTCTTTGCGAGGTATATAGCTTCATCGATATCTTTTGCTGGACATATACATACTGGGCATCCTGGACCAGCTATTAGTTCAACCGTAGATGGCAATAAGTCTCTTATTGCATACTTAGCAAGAGAATTTTCATGCGTACCGCAAACGTGCATTATCTTAACTTTTTCCTTAGGTGCAACATCTTTTATCAGTTTTACTATCTGCTGGACTCTTTCTTTACTTCTAAACTCTCTTACAACATCCATCATAAATATAATCCTCACCTAACAAATTCTTGGAAGTGGTTCACCAACAGGTTTATCTAAAAGCCTAGTACTTCCTATTGATGTTCGCATAAACACTTTCCCAGGATTCTCAGATTTAACTTCGCCTATTATTTTTGCATATTTCCCATGCTTTGTTTTTTTAATTGCCGATAAAACCTCTTCGGCATCATCATCTTTTACAATAATGACAGCGCAGCCTTCATTGATTAGTTCTAAAGGTTCGATGCCAAGCATTTCACATGCAGCAATAACTGACTCTCTGATTGGAATCTCATCTTCATCAATAAACAAACTAACTTTTGATTTTTCAGCAATTTCTGAAAGGGCTTGTATTAATCCCCCACGCGTTGGGTCTTTCATTGCATGTATGTCACCTGTATTTATAGCAGCCTCAACAACATCCCAGATTGGAGCTACATCGGATTTTATTTCTGTTTCAAATCCAAGACCTGCTCTTGCAGATAACAATGCGACCCCGTGCTCTCCAATGTGCCCCGATACTATTATTTTATCTCCTGGCTTAGCACCACTATCAAGTATGACTTTCCCAGATTCTACAATTCCGACACCTGTAGTTGTAATAACAACCCGATCCAACTTTCCTCGGGGCATGACTTTAAAATCGCCTGAGATTATTGCTACTGGTACTTCCTTAGCTGTATCATCCATTGATTTGATTATTTCTCTAAGTTTATCTTTAGAAAAGCCTTCTTCAACTATTACTGCATCTAAAATTGCAACTGGCCGTGCGCCCATTACTGCAACATCATTAACAGCACCAGAAATAGCTAAGGTTCCAATATCACCTCCAGGAAAGAAGATGGGTTCCACTGTGTGAGAATCTATTGTTATTACCACTTCATTATTATGCACTTTAATTGTACTTCCATCATCCATTGCATCAAGAGGAACACCATTAAGTGCTTGTTTTTTTGAAAATTTGTTAATGAAAAGCTCCTTAATCAAATCTTCCATAAGTGCTCCGCCAGAACCATGTACAATCGTTATAATATCATCAGCTTTTTTACTCATCGCCATACACCATGAATATAACACCTTTATTCTCCATGAAGAAGAAATCGTTTCTTCTAATAAAACTTTCCAATACAAACAATTTATTATAGCTACTTGGTTTTTGAACCATTTTTATTTATATTTTAAAAAAATCTAACGGCGTCACAGAAATCTTTATAATTAGCTTGATTACTTACTTTATCAAAATTAAAAAGTTTTTTGTCAGGAACACTTTTAAAAATAAAAATGCGGGGATTAAGAATACTTAGCTGGTGGTCTTGATGGCTAAGACACATTTACTTGAAACATTTAAATGTCCCGAATGTAAAGTAGCGGTTACCGATATATACATTGACAAAGATGAAATTATTGACCTATACGAAAAAACATCACGCCCAGTTCCAGTTCCCGTGGCATGTCCAAATGGTCATAACCTTATTGTTTTTCTCTATATTAACAATGGGGAGATAAAAATCCGTACAATATTACCTGCTGCAAAGGCAGTAAAAAATGGTAAAATAAATTATGATAACATTAAAAAAGGAAAAGGCAAATCAGATGACAAAGTTTTAAAATGGTTCTCAGAGTGGTAGTCATGATATCAAAGGTAATCTTGATAGACGCGGATGGGAAGCCGTATCTTGAGGTTGATAATCCAAAAACTTCAGAATCAAAAATTGATGCCGTTATGATGAGTGCCATTATAGATGCAGTTCTCGCTACTGCTAGGGCGATGGTTGATGAAAAGGAAGAAATATCGAAAATATCTTTTAAGTCTTTTACAATTTACGCTGATCGCGCATCTAATGGCCATCTAATTGTTTTAATTCTTACTAAAGATGAAGAGCGCTATCGAAAAACGCTAAAGAAAATAACATCATTAATTGCTAAAGATACCGATATGAACTTATCAGACCTTAGGAAGGCTATTATTGAGATTATCGAAAAAAGTTTGAGCATTGGTGATGTGATAAAAGAGTGGGGTGAAGACTTATGGAGCTAATGTTTGATGATATACTTGTTATACTCTTAGTATTGCTTGGCATACTAACTGCATTAATTCTTTTTAAAAACGCATATGATAGAAAAAAGACTGGTCGTTATAAAGCAGCAACAAGCTTTTCAATGTTAGCCCTTGCATTTATCTCTCTTGCAGTAGCGCATTTGAATGAGTTATCTCTCGTAGAAATACCCTATCACTTCTTCATTGCATTTATGGGATTGTTTATTTTGTTTCTGTTCATTTTTGTTAGTATTGGACTAAATCTAGAGAAATATACAATCTATATAGTAGTCATATATGTATTATCTATAGGCGGTTTGATGTCCACTCCATTTCCAGTAGCTTATGCAATTATTTATACACTTATGGATATTGTGGGAATTATCACTATACTTATTTTCATTTATATGTACTTGCGTATACATAGTTTCGGCCCATTTGGCTTTTCGATAGGACTTGCTATATTTCTATTCCTTGCAAGCTTTATTCATACTGGCGTGATACCTACATCTCATGAAGTTGCATTACGTTTTCATTTGGCATCATTTGCATTAATTTTTGCAGCATCTATTTTTGGAGCAGAAAAAAGTATTTTAAAGGGATTGGCAAACTTTATTGGAATTGTACTTTTAATTTTTGGATTAGCTCATAGTTTCTACTCTATTGGACTATCTATGTCAATTGATTATGTATTGATATTTTTTGGTCTAGGCGTTAGTGGTCTTGGTCTTGCAGTTCTTGTAGGTACATTTGTCAAAAAGTATCAAAATACTGGCGATACTATATCCTATACTATGGCGCTGGGTATGATGTTCTTACTCTTATATCATATGCTTCTTATTGAATACCTTACTGTAATTACCTTTGGTGAACCACCATTTATATTGGCATTATTAATAAAATTTGGATATGCAAAACTTTTAGTTATTACAGGAATTGTTATATTGCTATACAGTCTGATTAGAATTTATGAGAAGCCCATGCTTAACAACTTATTAGTAGCGTATTATACGGCATCTATAATTTATGTTGCATTCTTTAGTGATCCATCACTTGGACTAATATACTATGTTGCGATTTTTATCATAGACGCAGTTACAACCATGCTTCCCGCTTTTATTTTCATCTATTACGGTTTGCGTCTTTTATTATCTAGAATTTTTGGCGGAGGAATACCATTAAGTATTGGAATTGGGCTTCTATTGTATTCATTAACAAACGCAGCAATTATGGCATTTAATAATTATCTTATCGCAGCAATCCTTTCTCTCACTCTTGGTATTATCTTAATATTAGGTAACGGTGGCTACTTAGATAAAATGCTAATTAAATTTTTAAAGAAAGGAGGCGTCTAAATGAGCTCGATAAGTTCTTTTAAGCGTGTTGTAAAAATCTTAATACTTGGCGATACTGGTGTCGGAAAGACTAGCTTGGTGACTAGGGTTGTAAAGGGTATATTTCCTGATCCAGATAGATTGAAATCTACAATAGGATCAGCGTTCTTCGTAAAAGACTATAAATTCGATGTCATGGACATTTCCGCTCAAATATGGGACTTTGCTGGCCAAGAACGTTTTAGATCTTTCATGAGGAATATGTTTCGTGGTGCAGAGGGTGGAATGTTTGTCTTTGATTTAACAAATAAAGTCACTCTAGACGACTTAGAGAGCTTTTGGATTCCTGAGATTGAAGAGAAATTAAAGATAAATCTTGAAGAAGGTATTTTTAATGACAAAACTTTCATTTTAGTCGGTAACAAAAAAGATAAAGAAGATTTACGCGATGTGACTAATGAAGAAATAGCTAAATTTGCAGAAAAATATAATTTACCATATTATGAGACATCTGCGAAGACTGGTGAAAACGCTGAAGAAGTGTTTTTTGAATTGGTAAGTAAAATTTATCAAAAAATATTACAAAAAATTGAGGAAAGAATACGTGAACGCCAACAAGCCACCTGATGCCTATTATTTAAGGATGCATTAATTTAATTTAGTTCACTTAAGCTTCTTCGTTTTCTTTTTAGGTTTGAATAAAATCTCTAGTTGCTCTATGTTATTACCATAATTGTTTTATGCGTTTTTAACGCATATATCTCAAGCTTGTAGATTATCTTACGAAGGTGACGTTATGAGTGAAATTCCCGACACACATCCTCGTGCTGAATCGCTTAAGATTCGCCATTTACTTGTAGAGGGATTTGAGAAAAATATAGTTACTACTAGTGGCCTAATTGCGCATGGTCGTGGTGAAGCTTTCGATTATCTAATTGGTGAGAAGACAATAGAATATGCAAAAAAAGCGATAGAAGCAGCAGTGGCCCAAATCTTAATAGCAAAGCATCCAGTGCTAAGTATTAATGGTAATGTGGCTGCTTTAGTGCCTGACAAAATAGTTGAGTTCTCAAAAATTACTGGCGCTATGATTGAAATTAACATTTTTTACCGAAGTGAGGCAAGGTTAAAGGCAATTTCTATAGCACTTCGTCAAGCTGGTGCAGAAAAGATACTTGGAATAGATCCAGAGTATTGGACAGAAATACCCGAAATTTCTAGTTGGAGGAGAGTTGTAGATAAAAGAGGGATTTTTACAGCAGATGTGGTTTTCGTGCCACTTGAAGATGGGGACCGCACTGAAGCACTTCGAAAGCTTGGAAAGACTGTTATTGCAGTTGATTTAAATCCATTAAGCAGAACATCTCGCTTCGCAAATATAACAATAGTTGACAATATAGTCAGAGTTGTTCCTCTGATGATTTCGTGTGCAAAAAAATTAAAAAACAAGGATATAAATGAGCTAAAGGCAATCATTGATGCTTTTGACAATGACAAAAATCTTAGATTAATCTTGAATTATATGATTGAGAGATTAAGAGAACTCGCAGCGAACCGATTTGTTCTTTATTAGGTTTAATTCATATGTAAGTAAGAATGATAAATTTTTTCATCATATAACATGGTTATATAAGTGTCAGATTGAAAAAATATTTATATGGAACAATATGTAGTACACTTTGGTCTATTATAAATTAGAACTTAAAAGCGAGAAAAGCGAAAGTATTTATAATGCGTATTTATGTTGTAAAATCAATAGTATGGTATGACTTCATGAGGCGGTTGTTGTGTCCCAATCCATGAAGTTAAGAGATTATATTTTAAGGAGAATATTATTGCTAATCCCAGTGCTAATAGGTGTAACACTTATTACATTTGTTCTTTCGAATATTGTTGTAGATCCAGTGGTTGGATATGTTCATAATGAAAAGCAACTGTCAGATCCAAATATTGTTAGAGCTATACGAAAGAAATATCATCTTGATGATCCAATTTACATAAGGTATCTGTACTACATTTGGTTTCTGCTTCAAGGTGATTGGGGTTATTCTAGATCTGCTGCGATGCCAGTTACAGAAGCTCTTGCTACAAAATTTGCCGCTACTGCAGAATTAACTATTGTTGCAATGCTTATAGCAATACCTACGGGAATTGTACTTGGTATTGTTAGTGCAGTTAAAAAGGACAAAATTGCAGACCATGTTAGTAGGCTTATTGCACTTAGTGGTGTTAGTATACCCGTATTCTGGCTAGCCCTCATGATGCAATATGCGTTTTATTATTATCCTCGCACCGCAGGCCTTCCGTATCTACCTAATGTTCAGCGTGTCGATACTGTTATTGCATTAACTCATGATATAACGTTTTATACAGGTTTCTATCTAATTGACTCACTATTGAATGGGGATCTCATTTTCTTCTTCAGTGCACTTGAACATATTATTCTTCCAGCAGTAACTTTATCATATGCAACTATGGGACTCATTCTTCGAATGACTCGTAGTAGCATGTTAGAAGTTTTGAGGCAAGATTATATGATGCTAGCACGTGCAAAAGGTTTGCCGGAGAAAGTAGTTCTCTATAAGCATGCGTTACGAAATGCATTAATACCAACAGTAACTGTTGCAGGATTAGCTGTTGCAGGGTTACTTACAGGTGCAGTTCTTACTGAGACAATATTTGCGTGGCCTGGTCTTGGTAGATTCGCTGTCAGATGTATTTTTACTAATGATATTGCGGGAATAATGGGCTTTACAATTCTTGTAGCGCTGGTATACACACTTTCCAACCTAGTAGTCGATGTTATGTATGGATATTTAGATCCTCGAATTAGACTCGGATAAAGGAGGTCTCTAAATGTCTGAAGTTTCGTTAAAATCTGCAGGTCCATCATTTTGGGAAAATCTTAAAAAAGAATTAAGTCCTAGGATTCGTGAATGGAAATATACACTACATCTCATTAGACAAAGTCCACTGACCATCCTTGGATTAGGAATTATTATTGCTGCATTTGTTATTGCTGCGATTGCTCCTTATATTGCACCTTATGGTCCAAGAGATTTTGTGTTTACCGATCGATTTTTGCCACCATCTCCAGAGCACCCTTTTGGTACAGATAAATGGGGTGGCGACATTTATAGCAGAATATTATACGCTATTCGTTTAGATCTTCAGTTATCTCTGATGGTTGTTGGAATAAGTATCTTGATAGGCGTCATTATAGGTACAATAGCCGGGTTCAGTGGTGGATTAATCGATGAAGCATTAATGAGGGCTACTGATGTAATTCTTGCTTTTCCTGGCTTGATTCTTGCCATGGCTATCGCTACAGCACTTGGAAATTCTATCGAAAATGTTTTACTTGCATTGTCTATTGTGTGGTGGCCAGGGTATGCGAGATTGGTAAGAGGACAAGTCCTTGCCGAGAAAGAGCGATTGTATGTAGAAGCTGCACGGGCTCTTGGTATAAGTAAGTACCGAATAATGTTTAATCATATACTCCCTAATGTAATTGCACCACTCTTCGTTGTTGCAACCTTAGATCTTGGTGGAGTTATACTTGTAACATCAGCACTTAGTTTCATAGGTTTTGGTGCACAAGCTGGTGATGCAGAACTCGGCAGGATGATTGCAGATTCACAAGAGTATCTATCATCATATCCACATATGGTTTTCTTCCCGGGATTAACTATTCTCATCATTGTGTTAGGTTTTAACCTATTAGGTGATGGATTGAGGGACGTCCTCGATCCCAGACTCAGAAGATAAGAGGGGTGACAATGACCGTAGTAGAATCTGATATATTATTGGATGTCAGAAATCTGAAAACATATTTCTACACTTATGAGGGGACCGTAAAAGCATTAGAGGGTGTAACTTTTAAGCTCAAAAAGGGAACAACCTTGGGTTTGGTAGGCGAAACTGGCTGTGGAAAAAGCGTTACAGCATTGTCAATTCTACGTTTAGTTCCATCACCACCAGGAAAGATTGAAGACGGTGAAGTTATTTTCGATGGTAAGAATCTACTTGAACTCAGTGATGACGAGATGCGTCACATTCGTGGGAAGGATATATCAATTGTATTCCAAGATCCTATGACTTACTTGAATCCTGTTTTTACAATTGGCGACCAGATAATGGAGGTAATTTTACTTCATCAAGATTTAACAAAAGATGTTCATAAACTTCGTATCAAAAAAATAAAAGAAAAGATGGAGAAACTAGATCCAAATTCTGAAGCTTATAAGAAATTGAAACAGAAGCTAGATGAATTAGAATCTATGAATGACGAAGATATACCCAAGCCTAACAAGAAAGAACTCAAAGAAGTTGCTCGTCAGAAGGCAATTGAAGTGCTTAAACTAGTGAAAATGCCATATCCTGAAAAAGTAATTGACCAATACCCTCATGAACTTAGTGGAGGTATGCGACAAAGAGCCATGATTGCTATGATGATATCCACACGACCAAAACTGTTAATTGCTGATGAGGCAACAACTGCTTTAGATGTTACAGTACAAGCACAGATCTTAAACTTATTGAATGAGCTTAAAAAAGAACTAAATTCAAGTGTTATTTTCATAACTCATGATCTGGGCATTGTTGCTCAAACTTGTGACTATGTTGCTGTAATGTACGCAGGTAGGGTAATCGAATATGGTCCGGTGGAAAAAGTATTCAAAAATCCGCTTCATCCATATACTCGTGGTTTAATGAATGCAATTCCAAAGCTACATGAAAAACAGGAGAGACTAGAAACTATACCTGGAAACGTTCCTAATCTCATCAATCCACCAACAGGATGCCGCTTCCATCCACGATGTACTAAGCGTATGGATATTTGTGACAAAAAAGCCCCACCAATGATAGAAATTGAGCCTGAGCACTTTGTTGCTTGTTATTTATATACAAAAGAGGGTGAAAAATCTTGAGTAACGAAAAGTACTTGTTAGAGGTTAAAAATTTAGTAAAATATTATCCAATACGCGGTGGTGTTCTGCGCAAAGTAATTGGTTATGTTCACGCAGTAGATAACATAAATTTCAGAATACCACGTGGATCGACATTAGGGCTTGTGGGCGAATCTGGGTGTGGTAAAACAACTACTGGACGAGTCATTTTGCGTTTAGTTGATCCAACTAGTGGTGAGATTTGGTATAATGGTACTAACATAGCAAAGCTCAAAGAAAAGGAATTAAGAGAATACCGAAAGAAAATGCAAATTGTGTTCCAAGACCCTTATGCTTCTTTGAATCCAAGAAAAACAATAAAAGAAACACTTACCGAACCTCTTTTAGTCCATAAAATTGTTGATAATAAGTCCGACGCCATGGAGGTTGCATTTAAATTCCTTAAAAAAGTCGGTTTGAATTGGGAACATCTGTATCGGTATCCTCATGAATTTAGTGGTGGCCAAAGGCAGCGAATTTGTATTGCTAGAGCATTGCTTCTAAATCCAGAGTTTGTTGTATTAGATGAACCAACATCATCATTGGATGTATCCGTACAAGCTCAAACATTAAATCTGCTGAAAGATCTTCAAAAAGAATTTCATCTTACATATCTTTTCATTTCGCACAACCTTAGTGTTGTAAAACATATGAGCGATCAAGTAGCAGTAATGTATCTTGGTAAAATTGTTGAAATATTGCCTTCTGAGAAGCTTCTTGAGAAGGCAGTACACCCATATACACAAGCTTTAGTAAGTGCAATACCTATACCAGACCCTTCTATGAGAAAAGGGTTAAAAGTGCTACCAGGCGAGGTTCCTAGTGCTGTGAATCCCCCATCTGGCTGTAGATTTCACCCACGATGCCCATATGCAACAGATAAATGTAAGGTAGAAGAACCACAGCTCATCGAAATAGAGCATAATCACTGGGTTGCTTGTCATCATCCTCAGAAAAACAATGCACAGAATTAAATTTTTAATTATTTATATTTATTTGAGGAAGAAATTGAGTATTCTAACAGTGGAGCTTGGAAAGAGATGTATCAAGATAATGAACAAAAAAAGAGGCAACATGAGCCACTGGAATATAAGACACTTCTACAAAGATACTTTGAAAGTAAATATCCCTCACCAGAAAACGACGAAAAACCTCTTCCTATGACTTTATCTGATTATGTTGCGTTGTTTATCGCTTACTTGCAAACTGGTGCATTACCGCTTATAATGGTTATGGTGCTGTTCTTCGTTTTAGCAGTGTTGATATATTGGCTTTTTGTCTTATAATAATATAACAATTTAGCTTATCTTGTAATCATTCTAAAAGATATTAATTATTGTATTGTATATTTTCTTTTTGTTTTGAATGTTTATTGACTAATAACATATAAGGGATAATCTAGATGTGTTTATATCCACTATTTGTTATGCCCAAAAGTTTTATATCCCTCTTTTAGTATAAATTATCTTTAAGACCAGTAAAAATAAAGAAAAATGAAAAAAATAACAAACTAAGGGTGTAAACATATGGATAAACGCGTTCTAGGCGCAATTGTTGTAATAATAATCCTAGCAATTGCCGGCGGAGCCTATTTCATGATGGCTCCACCGACTGGGGGCGTTCCAAATCCAGACACCTTGATTATACAGACAATCGGTGAGCCAGAATACTTAGATCCTTCCCATGACTATGAATCTGCGGGAGGCGAAGTCATAGAGAACATTTATGAAACATTGTTGTGGTATCCATTACCAGTAGATGAGAACGGTGAGGTAACGCATATCTATGTGCCTCCTAATGAAACAATACCTTGGCTTGCTAAATCTTATGAGACAAAGAATGAAAGTAATCATATTTGGGTCTACTTCTACCTTAGAGAAGGTGTAAAGTTCCACTCTGGAAACGTTATGAATGCAACTGCAGTTGCCTGGTCTCTTTTAAGAGTAGTTCTTCAATATGCAGCTGATCCTGGAGGAAGTGGCTGGATTCTTATCCAGACTATTTACGGGGCTTCTGATTTTGCTAGTGTTGTTGAAAATGAATCCGCAACTGAAGAAGATCTTATACAAGCTGCTGAAGACTTCTTAGCATTAGGAAGCGTACAAGTTGTTAATGAAACTACCGTAAAAGTTGATCTTGGTCCAACGCCATATGCTGCTTGGGAAGCAACTTTTGCTTTCTTTGTGGCATCAATTGTAGATCCTTGGGCAACTTGGGAAAATGAACCAGATGTTTTGAAACCAGACTTGACTCTCAATCCAGACAAATTGGGTAAACTAAATGAATTCTTAGACAATGGTGGTGGAGGCCTCTGTGGTACTGGTCCATTCAAGTTCAAAGAATGGGTGAAAGGTCAACACTATGCAGTTGAACGTTTTGATGACTATTGGGGTTCACCTTATAACTTAGGACCTGCTCGTTTACAGACCATTGTATGGCAATCTGTAGATGACTTCGAAACAAGGAAACAATCATTCTTAGCTGGCGATGCTGACATGATCTACTGGCCAACAACTCAAGCACAATCACTTATAAACTTGACAACAAAAGAAGTCTTACCTGAATATGCTGATAAAGTTAGAGTGGTAACTGGAATTCCAACACTTACTATAGGTCATCTTGGATTTAACTTAAACATCACAGTTGAAGGCCAGCCAAATCCATTCTATTATAAAGATATTAGATTAGCATTTGCATATGCATTTCCATATGACGACTTTATTGCGACTGCTTTGAACGGAATTGGTCACAGATTAAAGAGCATAATTCCAGAAGGCCTCTTTGGATTCTATGAAAGTGACAAGCTTCCACAGTATAACTTAACTAAAGCTGCCGAGATATTGGCTAAGTATACATGGACTGCTGAAAACTCGACAATAAAGCTCTACTACAACAGCGGTAACGAAGTGCGAGAAACAGCAACACTAATGCTTCAGCGTGAAATTGCAAAGGCTGTTGAGCTGGCTAAAGAAGATTTCGGTATGCCTGAAGACGTTGATATAGTGATCGAAGTTGTCGCTATGAGCTGGCCACAGTACCTTGATAAATTCTTCACCAGGTCATTACAGAGCTACTTGATGGGTTGGCTGCCAGACTATGCAGATCCAGACAACTATGCATACCCATATGCGCATTCACGCGGTACCTTCGCATACTTCCAGTATTACAATAATTCTCAAGTAGATGCATGGATTGAGGAAGCTCAAACCACATTGAATCAAACAAGAAGAGCTGAACTCTACAAGCTTATCCAAGAGCAAGTACTTGAGGACTGCCCATACATCTTACTCTACCAGGCAGACGTCTTCCATGTAGAACGTACGTGGGTACACGGCTGGTTCTATAACCCAATCCTAGCTGGATATCACTACTTGCAATATAAAGCATAATAAGGTGTAGTTTGCACCATAAAGCTTTTTTATCCCATTTTTCTTTTTTTATAAAAACAAAATGGTGGCTACTTTTGAGAAGTAATGAAGAGACATCTTTAAAAAGTATATACTCTAAACTGGCATTTTGGATTCTTAAAGTAACTGTTATTTTGTCAATTTTTAATGCAGCAAGCAGCTTAATCTTTTGGTTGTTTTTTAGTTTTGATTTTATTTCTGGTATGATTACACACTATCTATTAGAGGCTGGTTTCTTCATTATTGCTGGCAGTCTCCTGCTTTTTGAAGAAGAAGGGAGATTATTTCGTGAAAAAAAAGAGAAGAAATTTTTATCCCGGCGTGGCATTAAGCCGTTGATTACAGGTGTGGTACTTTTTCTTGTTGGAGGCGCAATAGATCTTCTAATAAGAATTATTAGTTAATTTTGTAGTAAAGCTATTTTTGCCACTATTACTTTGAGATGCCATTTCAAAAATTTTACCAGAAATGTATACTGTGATAGCAGTTGTAATTGCACCAACTATTATTGCTGAAATGAAAAGTGTAATTTGAATGGGTGAACCATATGCATATGAACGAAGGGTATAACTTAAATTTTCATATCCAAGAAAAGATTGTAAAGCTTCTAGGGATTGGAGTGCTAGCGCTACAACAAACAATGTTGAAAATGCAATTAGAAATAAACTAAGGAAAGTACGTTTCTTTAGATAGTTTGATAAGAGATCATTCACTTCTGACTTAAGGGTGTTATAGAATTTTGAAATAAATCGTTTGTAAATTTTTGTATCTTTAATCTTTAATTGTATCTCTATAAACAATAAGTGAACATCGCTTGCAAATGTGGCCCAATTGTAGAACTCCCTAAATGATAGCGCTTTGTATACAAAAATTGCCAAAATACCTCCGATTAAGATTCCAGTTACAAAAAACATCATGATTGGATAGAAAATTAGAACAAATTTGTACCAGAAGAGTATTGAAATAAAAACTTTTGATGCATCTCTTGAATTATTAACAAAATACAATCTTGCAACGATCCAGTATCCTATAATGCTTACTATAAGTTCTAAGAAAATCCATGTTTCTATAGACGTAGAACTAATTATAAGTTTTGTTATAGGATTAATTTCAAACTCTAAACCCACCCTGGATACATAATCCGCAGTAAACACTGCATCAAGCGCTGAAAAAATTATTATTAGCAAGCCAATTGTCGCTATTCTAACATCTTGAAATAATTTGTTTTCCATCATTTAAATCACATATCATCAGGAATGTTCATAACTTTATCATAATCATATAATTCTTGTTTTTCTTTTTATATTTAATTTGCGTTGATTTTATAATGGGGCAATTGAATAAAGGTTAGTGGGGAGAGAATTGATAGCAATTCTTGAGTTTAATGCTGACGCAGCTCTCGTGGGGATGTATACCGCAACATGACTATCAAATACATCATGTAAAAGTGCAAAAATGACACTACAGAAATTATCACTAACTTTTTAGCAAGTGCCTATAATTAGATCACCATGTTATGTATGATAAACATAAAAAAATAATAAACAGCAAGTAGTGGGTTTGATTTCATAATGTTCAGCTATTCTTTAATT